>ULNA01040825.1_pt1 | contig 12160 bp, 5 predicted proteins | sample 1951801 | NCBI WGS metagenome assembly ULNA01 (sample SAMEA4835565, study PRJEB28245) | human gut metagenome | biome: gut microbiome; material: fecal sample | place: Denmark | collected 2008
TTTATCGGATATACGTTTCCGTCTACGCCTAAATATTACAACGTATCATTGCCGTCGTTTGACAGAGCAATGGATGAAAATAAGCGAGGCAATAAGATTTTGCGTAATATCGTAATTCGCCCCGAAGTGGACGGATATTCTCGCTACGTTCTGCCCGAAACATACGATTTTATGGTAATCGGAGACGTTACATTTGGGAACGTTACGGAAATATCCGTAAAAGGGATAGATTTGATAGACAGACGAACGGTAAAATACGGTGAAAAGCGAGTTTTTTGTTCGTCACTTTGCGCTTTTGTAAAGAAGGAAATATATAGCAGAAATACCGGAAATACGTTTTCGGTTCCTGATTACGGTAACGGCGAATTGCACGATTCTGTTCTTACAAACGACTTTGTAAATGAAATAGCCACCAAACTATTTCCCGTTCCGAATCCTGCCGAAGCGATTGGCATTTTTAATCAATGGTTGCGATATATCGATTTTCGCAGATACTATTTAGGAAAACAATCCGAGCGTTGCGAAGAAATTACGGATGTTCACGTTTGCGACGCATATATGATAACAAAAGAATCCTATCGCAGAAACGAAGAGGCTTTTTCGGGACTTCTTTTGGACGGAATTAAAGATTTCGGCAAAAGCGAGCAGATAATATTATCGAAAGAAGTGGCGGGCGCCGACGGTTTTCCGCTGATTTGCGTTGCGATAGAAAAGAACAGAAAGGAAATATTATCAGAAACGGTCGGCAGAAACGGAAAAGGAAAACCGAAGTTCGAGGTCAACCTGAACCGATATACTCGGGACGCTATGGGATTGTCGCCGTATCCGCCGAAATCGGACGATAAAGGTAATATCAGAAGTATCAAATCGTATCTTCTCGGCGAACGATATTTATTCACATACATAGATATAGAGCCTGATTTATCCGCTCTCGACAAGAAATACGAAAAAGATTTGACTGCCAAATTTGGAGAAATAGACAGCAAATATAATAGTATAATTCTTGCCGAGATTAACCGTTATATGGTAGACGTTTCTGCTAAAACGCAAGAAAAATTTAACTTACAACTTATTGAATACAAAACAGAACTTGATGATAGACTTGATTCCGACGTTATAAATAATTCTGATAAAGACGTATACAAGACATACCAAAGTGAGATTACTCAACTTATCGCGCCGATTGAGAACGAAAAGAAGAAACGGCTCGGCTCAATTCGTGCCAAAATAGACCAAATCAGACGCTTAAAATTGTCTGCCGCCGAAAAAGACAAACAGATTGATGCTTTACACGGTGATGAATCGGCATTGAACGACGAATACGATAAGCGTGTAGAAACAGCGAAGACGCAGATTTCTTTGCGCGACTTTTATATCCGTCGCAATACGGCACTTATCGAGAAAAAACAAAAGAGTTTGGCAATACGTTGTCAGGAAGAACTGGATAAACTTAAAAAGGAAAAGAAAAATCAATTAGAATTTCAATATGCAGAGAGTATCGATTCCGAGAAAACCGAAATAAAAAATGTTCTACTTCAAAAATTAAACGCAGATAAGGCTGATAAAATCGAGAACGAAACGATACGCCGGTATCAGATTTACTTCCGTCCGCAAGATATCACGGACAAAGTAAAAGAAATCGAAAAGCAAATCGAGGAAATTGCGCCAAAATATCTTACCTACGATAATCGTGCGGAAAAAGCAAAAATAGACAGGCAAGAAAAGGCGTTGACTTCTATTTTGGGCGGGTACGTTAAGAATCCGTTCTTGCCGACGTATCTTTTTTCGCCTGAAACGCTTGCGCAGTCTTCCGTAGAAGAGATAAAAGATCCAGAGTGGTGTCTTGAAAGTTTGAACGACAGACAAAAACTTGCCGTAAAACGCGCGCTTCAAAGCGAAAGTATATTCTTGTTGCAAGGTCCTCCGGGAACGGGAAAAACACAGGTTATAGCCGAAATTACGGCGCAACTGACGAAACGCGGTAAGAAAGTTTTAATATCATCCGAAACACATAAGGCAATCGACAACGTGTTTGACAGATTACCTAAAATACCCGAAATACGTCCGCTGCGTCTTATTCCGTCGCAAAACGGTAAAGAAACAAATTACAGCCCCGAAAGGCTTGTAGATAATTTCTACCTTAATATTTGCGGAAATCTCGAAAAACAAATAGCGAGATACGACAACTATAAAGAAACGAGAGAAGAATTCGATTCGACGATGAAATCTCTTCGCCTCGATTACGATCGCCTTTTGAAATTGCAACGGGAGAATGCAGATACGGAAAGAAAGCGGAACAATTTGCTTTCAGAAATAAACCGTTTAACCGGAGAAAACGAAGTTTTAAGAGAAAAACTTCTTGCCGCAAAAGAAGATACCGAAAAGTATACGAGAACGCTTAAATACGTCGAATCATATCGTTTTTCGGGCGAAGGCGCAGATAGCAACGTATTGGATAAATACGCCGAACAAGTAGAACGCCTGTTAAAGTGCTTTGCTTGTTTTGAGGAGGTAACGCTCGATAAGGTTGCCGAGCTTGTTAATGCCGATATTCAGGCAATAAACAAAGAATTAGAGCGTTTTTTGAGCGAAGACGCGATTGTGGAGTTAAAAAATCGCCAGCGTGCTTTGCGAAACGTTTTGAGCGGTTTGCGAGATCCCGATACGGACGAAGCACCGAATGAAGGAGATTCTAATTACGAAGAGTATAAAAAGAATCAAGGCGAGTTGATTGCCGTAGGCAAAAAGATTAAAGAATACGAAAATAATTCGGAGTTCGATATTGCCGGAAGCGTAATTTACTCTCTCGTCCCCGGCATTACGGGTGCAAAAGAAATATTGAAGCAATTGCCTTCCGGACTTGCGCAATTCAAGGCAAAACTTGCCGATATTGTAAACGCACAGAGAAATATAATCGAATCCGCAATCAATGGCGATATAGACAACGAAAACGCTATATCCGATGAAATAAACGAACTAAAAATTCAAATAAGCAAGAAAAAACGTTTATATGAAGAACTCGGAGAAAACCCAGATATCGAAGAGTACGGTGAGTTAAATTCCGTGCTGAAACAAAAGATTACAAGATTTTTCCGCGATTTCGGAATTGTCAGGGAATACGATTCGGACAATCTTGAAACAGCGTTCGACATCATCAGCGACGAGTGGAATAAACTCGAAACCGAGTATAATGCTTCGTCTTCCGAAAACAAAATAAAAATTCCGATGTATAAGGATATCGTAAAATACTTGTCGCAGGAAGATATTTTAGAGGAAGACAGAGCCGCATATACGAGAGAACTTTACAATTCGGCAAACGTTTTCGGTATTACCTGCACAAGCCGCGACAGATTTACTCCGTCGCAACTTGCCGAACTCGGTAAATACGGAATCGAATCGGTAGATATCAGAACGCAAGGCATAGACGTTGTAATCGTCGACGAAGTGTCAAAGTCGTCTTTTCTTGATTTGTTGATACCTATTTTATACGGCAAGACGGTTATTCTCGTCGGCGACCATCGTCAACTTCCGCCTATGTACGATTTGCGGCATATGCGGGGAGATGATTTCGACGGACTCGACGAAGAAAAAATCACAAAGGAAATCAACGACGGATATACAAAGTTATATGAAGAATGTTTCTTCAAATCGCTGTATGAGAAAGTTCCGAGCGATTTCAGAGTAATGCTTAATAAGCAATACCGTTGCCACAGCCACATTATGGAAGTGTTCAATCATTTCTACGGCGGTAACGGTAAAGGGCTTGTTGTAGGTAAAAAACAACAAGACGACGAAAAAGAGCATAATCTTACCGTAAAAATCAACGGAAATACCGTTATCGATCCCAAACGGCACATATATTTTGTGGATTGCGACCAAAAAGAATCGAGCGCATTCGAAGGCAGTACGTCCAAAATCAACGAGCAGGAAGCGCAGGTTGCGATAACGCTATTAAAGGAACTCGACAAAGCGGCGAAAGGACTTATTTTAGAGCATAAAATTATCGTTGATCCGTCAAGGAAAATCGACGAAAGACCGAGCGCGGGTATTATTTGTACATATGGCGATCAGGCGGGACTAATAAAAAAGAAACGTAAAGGCTATCAATTTACGGGCTTTTCGGGTAAACCGGACGAAAAACTTGTTATCAGTACCGTTGACGATTTCCAAGGCGATGAAAGGGATATCATTATCGTTTCGATGGTAAGAAATCCGAGCGGAACGAGGTACGACGCGGAATTTATTAAGAAATTCGAGCGTATCAACGTTGCGTTGTCAAGAGCGAGAAAACTTCTGATTATCGTCGGCTCGAAAAAGTTTTTATCGGAAGCGGGCATAATCGACCTTCCCGATCTCGAAGGCGATCACAGTCGCGATAAAATCAATTTCCCCGTATACAAAGAAATTATCGACACGATAAACTTCCGCGGAAGAATACTTACGGCGAAAGATATTTTAGGAGAGTAAAATGGAAGAGAAAAGTTTGTTAAAATTCACTACGGCTATTCCGTTTCCGCTACTCGTCTATAAAGTAAACGTGCGATATAACGAGGTAAGGAAGGCGTCGGGCGTTGCATATATTCTGCTCGACGTAATCGAAAAGACTGCGGGTTCGGAAGACAAAATATGCGACGTGCTTCTTAAATTCGGCATTCCGAGAGATTTGCACTATATTTTCGGGAAAGAAATTTCAAACCTTATCGGTACCGAAATACTCTCTTACGACTACGATCCGTCGCATTTTATGAATCCGAAATACTTTTCGGAAATCAGAGTAAAAGACGTTTCGCTTACCGCAAAAGGCAGAAAAATGTTCCGTGAAGGCGCGATTCCCACAGGCGAAGAAAAAGTAAAGACGAAAGATATTTTTTATAGCCCCGTAACGCGGAAATTCGACGTAAGTTATTCACTTCCTTATACCTCTCTCGATTCGTCTGTTCTTTACGAAGATATCGAAAGGTTTTTAGGGAAAACGATAGACATAAGCGGACTTAAAGATTATATCGAAGCGAATCCGACAAAAGTGGGGCTAAAAGCCGAAGAACGCGTTGTCGAAGTTGAAATACCCGAGGTCGGAGAAGAAAAACAAGTCAGAAAAGAGGACGGAACGCAAGTTATAATAAACAAAAGCGGCGCTGTATTTTCGTTTGAAGCGTCGGACGAAACCGCTTATTTCAACAAGTGGTATTCATCCGCATTTATGACGAAATGTTTGCTTGCCAAAGAAAAGTATAAGTTTGTGGACGCGCTTAAAAATGCGGTAGACGTGCCGACGGTGTTACTTTCCGAGCTTACCGATATCGAGGGCGCATATATCCCGAACGACGTATCCAAGCAGGCGAAACGACTTTGTAAAATATTTATCGACGGCGGCAGACTTGCGACCGACAGAACGGACAACGTTTTAAGAACGGATAAAGATTTTTCGATAAAGATACTTGGCGAAATAGGCGGGAATGCCGAGTTTGCTTTGCTCGATACTTCCGCGCTTCACTACTATTCCGCCGTAAACGTAAAAATGCCTTGTAACCAGCTTGGCGATACGTTTGAAATGCAGTTGCTTACCGAAAGCGTTTTAGACGAAATGCGCTATAAAGAAACGGTAGAAGAAATTTTTGAGTATTACACGCATAAAGATTTTGCCGATGACGTTGCAAAAGTGGTTTTGTTTACGGTTGCCGCATTGAAAGATTCTTCGTATTTTGGTAGAACTATTAGGGCGCTGTTTGAAAACACAAAAACTGTTGATGAAAAGATAGAAGTCGTATTAAAACTGAATAACGCTTTTGCCAAGAATGCCGAGTGGCAAAAATATTTCGTTTCGACGGCGAAAGAATTGTTTGAAGAGAGCGCAAGCGAGATAAAAATCGATAATGCGATTTATAAATCGTCGGTGTTGAATCCGCTCAGAAAAGCGCTCGGAATGAACGATTTCGACTACGTTTCCGCCTTTGCGAAAGAAATGAAAAAAACGGAAGACGACGATATTGTTTACGAGGCACTTTTAAGCGTAGGTTTTACCGTTGACGCCGTTTTAAGCGTTGTGAACGTGGTGGCAAATTTTGCCGAGAAAGTTGTAAATAACGAAGAAATTTACTCGGATTCCGATCTCGGTAACGCCTTTAACAACGTTAAACGCAATTTGTGGAAACTGAATAATATGCTCGGGATAGAGAGCCTTTCGGAATATACGCTTAAAGACGATTATAACGAAGACGAATTTTTCAATGCTTACGCCACGCTTAATTCGGAGTGGAAATCGGTGACAAAATACGAGAAATACGCGCCTAAATCCTATGCTGCAATCAGAAAGTTTATAGAGATTTACGAGCCGATTCACGATTTGTTGTCTATTGAGCGCAGCGCGTCTTCTCATCCCGAAAAAATTACGAAAAAATACATTGACGAGCAGATTGCACGCGGAAAATATAAAGACGTAATTTGCGATTTATTCGTAAAACTGCAATACGATTTAAGAGATATGCTTAATACCGAACCTATGACGTCTGCACACGATTTACTCGTTATGGCAAAAGATAAAGGCATTCTCGACGGCAAGCAAGAATCCGCATTACATAAACTTCGTATGTGCAGAAACGGATTGCAACATCCGGAAAAGTCGCAAACACGTTTCGATAAAGAAACGATTGAGAATTGGCGCGATATAGTATTTGCCATAAAGGGGGAACGAAAATGAGCCATCAGGTACAAATAGACTACGAGGCGATAGCGATAAGATGTGAAAGCATTTGCGAAGTCGCCGAAAGGCAGATTGCCGAACTCGATCAGATACTTTCGGACATAGAAAACGGCTCGCAAAGCTTACACAATAGTCAAACGGAGACATTACGTCAATCGCTTGTAGAGGAACGCGATTCTCTCGCTGGAAAAATCGAAAACTTAAAATCGCAGGCAAAAGAAGTCACAAAAAAGGGCGTTGTAAGCGGAGATAGCGACAGATTAAGACTGAATTCCGCCGATAACGTGGATAAAGCAGTGCAAGGATTACAAAATCAAGTAAACGAGTTGGCTGCTAAAAGATTAGTCGAAATGCGCGCGCTTTATCAAAGTTTGCTTGAAAGTAGTATCGAAGAAAATCAAAAAAGATTGAGGGATAAAGCAAACGGAGTCGTTACAATCCCTGCCGAGATCCAAAAACTTCTCGATTCCATTCAGAACGAGGCGGAAAAACAGTTTACTTACCTTGCATATCTGAAAAACGATATGCTTTCGGGCGACGATCTAATCAGGGCGGGCAAGGAGCTTAAAAACGAGACTTACGAATCGCGTATCGAAAAAGAACGTGAAAAAATCCGCCGCGAACTCGAAGCCGCAAGAGTTGAAAAGGCGACCATCGATAAAGTCGTAACCGAGAATAAACCGCTTTCCGAAATAAGATCGGCGGCAACAGAAGAAATCGTAGGCGAAAAAATCCGTCAGAAGTCGCTGAAAATCATAATGTCGGCGATAACCGCCCGCGGATTTATCGTGGATAAAAAGAATATAAAAATCAAACGCGACACAAACGAAGTGATTTTGGTCGGGCTGAAAGCAAGCGGCGAAAAAGCGGAATTCCGCGTGTTTTTGGACGGTAAATTTATTTACGACTTCCGTGGTTACGAAGGACAGGCGTGCCAAAAGGATATACAGCCTTTTCTGAACGATTTGGAAGAAGTTTACGGTTTACACGTTATCAAAACGCAGGAAATTTGGAGCAATCCCGATAAAATATCGTCAATGAAGTACCAAACGGTAAAAACGAACACAAATAAGAGGTGAAAATAATGGCATTACAAACAACGTTTAACAGGTTAAAACGCGAAGTCGGTATCAAGAGATGCGTAATACTCGACGGCAACGTCGGCGACGTGTATCTTAACGACAAAAAGCAAATTGTCGATCTGAAACAATACCTTACGTATATGCTCAAAGGTATGGAATACGACGACGTTTTGTATTGGGATCGTATCGACGGCATAGACGGAGACGTTTCAAGGTTTTCCGTTATCGATGAAGTCGAAGTGGAAGGCGACGCTTATTCCTTTGACGATGAAGAAGAAAACCAACCGCAAGCGGAAGAAAAAACGGGAAGCGGTCAGTTCAAAGAACCCGCCGAGATTTTCAATATCGTATTCAAAAACTTGAAGAAGCCGAATAGAAAAACTGCTTTCGTGCTGAATTGGGCGGATTATCTCTTTTCAAGCGGCGGACAATTACCGCCCGACGAGAGAGAACTTATCACAATGCTCGGAAAAGCGATAAAAGATAAAAAAACGGAGTATTTGTCTGCGGAAGTAAACGAAAGCACGGTTATTCTCATTACGAGCAAACTTGCAATGTTCCCGATTTCTTTCTATCAGGGTAACCCCGAAGTCTCTTGTCTTACTCTTTCAAAACCCGACAGAGAAGAACGCGCTAAAATGATGGAAAAAATCGAAAGCGGATTTGACGTAAAACTCAAACCCGGAGAAACGCTTCTGACCTCGGATAAATTTAACGAATACGTCGATATGCTCGACGATTTTACAAACCGTGAAATCGTTCAGATAGCGCGCCTTTCGAGAAAAGAAGGCAAAATGCCGTTCGAGCAGTTGTACTTGCTGTTTAAGTACGGCGAAAAAGATAATCCTTGGGAAAAACTCGACTATAAGTCGGTTAAAAATATCAAAAAGATTTTAAGCGAACGTGTAGTCGGTCAGGAAGAGGCTATCGAAAAGATTGAAAAAGTCGTTGTTAAGGCTTATATGGGACTTACGGGAATACATAAATCGTCTTCTCGTTCCGCACCGAAAGGCGTGCTGTTTTTCGTCGGACCTACCGGCGTAGGTAAAACCGAACTTTCAAAGGCGCTTGCAAAATTCCTTTTCGGTGACGAACAGGCTTGTATTCGCTTCGATATGTCGGAATATGCGCAGGAAAACAGCGACCAGAAACTTATCGGCGCGCCTCCGGGATACGTCGGTTATGAAGAAGGCGGGCAACTTACAAACGCCGTAAAAGAAAAACCGTTCAGTATAATTCTATTCGACGAAATCGAAAAAGCGGCAAAACCGAATCCGAGAATCTTGGATATTTTCCTGCAAATTCTCGAAGACGGCAGGCTTACCGACAGCAAGGGTGAAACGGTTTATTTCAGCGAAAGCGTAATTATCTTTACGTCTAATCTCGGAGCGTCCGAAGTGTCGTCAAACGGTTCAAACGAAGAAGTGGCTGAAGAGTTTATAAAAATCGTTAAAAACTATTTCGACAACGAAATCAAACGTCCCGAAATACTCGGTCGTATCGGTTACAGCAATATCGTTCCGTTCAACTTCATCAAAGACAGAGAATTCAGCGTAAAAATCGCGAAATCGAAACTTCGTCCCGTTCAGAAAGCGATATCGGAAAAGTATCGCATCGACCTTGAATTTGAAGACGAACTTAAATTTATTGATTACGTTCTCGGCGGAGCGGACAGCAGTAAAGGCGGTCGTGATATTCTTAACGCCATCAACGATAAATTGCTTGACGAACTTGCTATGTTTATGTTTGAAAACAAAGAAGAATTGCCGTCGATGAAAGGCTCGAAAATCGTAGTAAAAACGACGAAAAACGGGCTTGAATTTGATTTTGACAATGATTAAGTTTAACGTTGCGAGTATAAACCGTTGTACGGAAACAGAAGGTCCGCACAAAAGATTGTGTATATGGTTTCAGGGTTGCGATATTCATTGTAACGAGTGTTGTAATCCTGATTACCAGCCGTTTATTGCGCGCCATATTATGTCGATCGACGAGATTATTTCGGTAATAAAAAAGTCGATTGACGAATTTGGAATTGAAGGGGTAACGTATTCCGGCGGAGAACCTACTTGTCAACATAATCTTCCGTTTTTAACCAACGAAATAAAAAAACTCGGGCTTGGCATTATATCGTTTACGGGCAGAAAATACGAAGAAGTTTCAGACTTTCTTGCCGGCGTAGACCTTGTGCTTGATGGCGAATACGTTTTGGAAGAAAAAGAAACAAAACGCAGGTTACTCGGCTCTGAAAATCAACGCATTTTATGCTTGACGGACAGATATAAAAATGATATTTCTTGGTTTGATATAGATAAAAACGGTAAATCCGTGGAAGTGAATTTGTCTAATAAAATTGTATTCAATGGAGATAAAATCTGATGGATAGAGTCGTTGTATATCAAAAAATGCGCGAACTTGAAATTAAAATACATTACCATTTTAACGATATCGCGTGGCTTTCAAAGGCAATGAGATCGGAAAAAATAGAAGTTTTCGGAGAGGGAAAGAACCATAGCGAATACACTAACGACGGGCTTGCAACAATCGGCGATACTGTATTGAAATCCGTTATTGCCGATTATCTCTATCGGAAAGGAATAACTACAAAAGGCGAGATTACGCAGATAAAAAGTAAACTTGAAAATAATGAAGTTATGCATAATATTATGCTGAAATGCGGTTTAATCGGATATGCATACAACGCAAAACACTTCCAATCGGATTCGAATGTTCCAGATCACGAAAAAGTAGTAAATAAAGGACACGATCCTTATATCGAAGCGATTGTCGGCGCGGTGTTTTACGATTCAAATTACGACACGACAAAGCGTTGGATATTAAAATGGCTTTTACCGCTTCTGATAAATGAATCGGAATGCGGCATTAACTAAAATTACTTATTATAAAAACATATAAAATTATTTATGGTCGATGGCAAACAGTCATCGGCTTTTTTGTGTCTTTTTTTGATTAAGTATAAGATTTTCAATACAGATAAAGAAAACATATAAAAATTTTTGTGAAATACCCCGACAAACGGCTCGTAACTTTCCAATTATAGTACGGGGGTAAAAAACTTTTGCAAAACACCCCCGCAAAACGGCTTACAAATGTCCATATATGATAGAGAGATAATTTGTCTTTCGTGGACTCGTAAGAACAAAAACGGAGAGCAAAACAAAATAAAGGAGACAGAAAAATGAAGTCGGATACAAGTTGAAAATGTTTTTTCAAGAGTGTTTTTCAATGCATGACGGAGAAAAAAACTTTGGAAGAAAATGCGGAGCAAAATTTAGACTATTGAGCAAAGTGTAGCACACTATACTTTGCTTCGCAAAATAGTGTGCTCTGCGAGGCTGTGAATCCACTATAAAAACAGTAGTCAGAAATTACCTATACACTTTGCTCAATGAGAATAAAAAAAAATTTCAGGAGGAAAATCATCATTTCATATTTAGTGTGTCATATGGAAAAATATCATAAACAAGACGTTGCTCCTATCGAAAAGGAAAACGAGCGGGACGAGAATTACGAAGCGTCAAATCCACAGATAGACAGCGAGCGGACGAGAAACAATTATCGCTTTACGCCATATTTCGGAAAGACTTACACGGAGTTCATAAACGGCAGAATCAAAGAGTTAGGCTTATCCCCGCGAAAAGACGCAGTGGTAATGAACTCGTTTGTGTTAGGTTCGGATAAAACTTTTTTCGACGGGTTAGTCAAGGTCGAACGGTATAATTTTTTCTCGGACTGTTACAAATTCTTTGCGGAACGTTACGGCGAAGAAAACATTATCGCGGCGGTAGTACATAACGACGAAACAACGCCGCATATGCACTTAAACATTATGCCCGTAACAAAAGACGGACGGCTTTGCAGTAAACAACTTTTCGATAAACCGCAACTGCAAAAACTACAAACGGATTTTTACGAAACAGTCGGAAAACGTTGGGGCTTACAGCGCGGAAAAGAAGGTGGTCAGAAAAAACACCTTTCCACTGCCGAATTTAAGGCAAAAAAGATAATCGAACAAGCGGAAGCCATACGGGAAGAAAATCAGGTTTATGCGGACGCTTTAACCGAGGCAAAAAGCGGGAATATTCCGAGAAAACGCGGCAAGTTACAGGAACAAGTAATCGCTTTAACGGCAGACAACGCCGACCTTTCAAAGCGGCTTACGAAATCTATGGACGAAACGCTCGAATATGCCCGAAAAGCAGAAACTCTGCAAAAGGAAAAGGATAATAATTCCCATTACACAAACGTCGGCAAAGAACTTGCAAGAACAAATCCGACAGAATATCGGCGTATAGTCCACGGAAAGCCTAAAACAATCAATAACTTTTTCGATTCCGTTCTTGCTCTCTTTACTCCC
>ULNA01047618.1_pt1 | contig 12078 bp, 12 predicted proteins | sample 1951801 | NCBI WGS metagenome assembly ULNA01 (sample SAMEA4835565, study PRJEB28245) | human gut metagenome | biome: gut microbiome; material: fecal sample | place: Denmark | collected 2008
TGCTCGGCTCTGTGCGGATGAGACCCTTTTCCTCAAGGCTGGCTACGTACTTCCGCACCGTGTTTTCGCTCAGCCGCACCGCCTTGCCGATGGTGCGGTAGCTCGGATGACATTGATAGGTCACGCGATCCTCGCAGCGCAGGAGAAAATTATAGACCGAGATCTCGTATGAGCTGAGACCGAGACTGAAAACTTCGTTGGGCACAAGGTAGTAGTGCTTGACCGGGTCGCGTTTAGGCCAGCGCTGAAACATCAGGCATCACCTCCCGTCTGCTCCTCCACCCACTGACAAAATTTTTCCTTGGGAACTATGATGCGGTTCCCGACTCGCAGAGCGGGGAAGCCCCTCTCGTGCATCAGCTCGTATGCGCTGGAGATCGACACTCCCAGCACCTGCGCCACCGTGTTCGCGTTGAGGAACAGCGGAAGCTGATCGTAGTTAGTGAATATAGATTCCTGCATTCGATCCCTCCTTCAAGTAGATTTTGTTCAAGAAAATTTTTCTTGCGTTTCGGAGGTCTCTCTGTTAGACTGTTTGCAGATGGAGTCTGCGTTTTCCGAAACGTAGCATGCCGCTGAACTGTTGCAGCAGTTTGGCGGCTTCATTTTTTCGCTTTCATCACCCCACTCAGTATTCGTCTGCCATGCGCCATACCCGTTCCTGCCCTGCGGCCTTGCTTGACCAACACAGCGTTTGCATCATCCTTGGTACGCTCAGCGTCGCTTCATTGCGCTACTTCCCCGGTGAGTATCATCTCTGGCGATGGGTGTTCAGTTTTCAAGGTTAAGTGCGGCGTGTCATAATTTTCTGTTGACAATCGACCGCTCTGGTGATAGACTTATCTCAAATTTATTTTGACAGTCTATTTTGGGATTTGCATAGTAACATGTATTTCGAGATTTGTCAAGACTTATATTATAAAAATTTTGCGATTGTCTATTTGGAGGACGCTATGTCTTGGTACGCAAAGATGTATTTCTCAGGCGACAGAGAAATTTTTCAATACGATTCTATGGGGACTCAAGGTGCTCCCTCTGTGCAGCAGGAGCTTCCTTTCTTGGAGAGCCTTCTCTCGTTTCAGGAGCTTGACATTGCAGAGCAGACGCCACTGCTCAAGGACGTTGCCGACTGCTGGAGCAGGTATATTGCGGAGGACGACAAGGATGCGCTCACCTCTGCGATGATGAAGCTCGGCGAGCTTGGGGCAAGGCATATATATTTTCAGCTTCTGTATGTGCGCTTCTATGAGCGGATGTCAAGACTGGACTTTTCTGAAGACCGGGGGAGCGCAGAGGACGAGCAGATGCTCGCCGAGCTGCGGCGCTTGCCGGAGATACTTCCGGTGTATCAAAAGCAGGTGCAGCGTTTCTTTGACTTGGTGCTGGACGTTGACACTGCCGGACGCGAACCGCAGGCCCAGGCGTCGAAGAATTATTATTACGATATCCCGAATGATTCGGACTTGTTTAAGTTCCATCCCATTCCTCTCAGCTTCGAGCCGGTGGAATACCAGAAGTGCTCTCCGGTTTTGTACTCGGGAAGCATCGCAGACATGATCGACTATTCATTGCGGAGCTGCGTCGAGCGCGGCATCACTGTACGCCGCTGTAAAAACTGCGGACGCTATTTTCCGCAGACAGGCCGCGTGAGCGCGGAGTACTGTGAGCGCCCTGTGCCGTTTGGACAGACTCGCTGCCGGGAAATCGGCGCACTGAAGCAGTGGACGATACGCCAGTCGGAGGACCCGGTATTCAAGGCGTACCGCAAGGAATACAAGCGGCGCTTTGCGTGGATCAAGGCCGGGCGCATCACAGACAAGCAGTTTTACGACTGGAGCGAGCGCGCAAGAGAACAGAAAAAGAAATGCGACCGGAATGTTATCTCGGCCGAGGAATTTTACGCTTGGCTGAAGACTTCGGAATAAAAAGAGACATGACGTTGACCGTTTAATGGTCAGCGTCATGTCTTTCATTGTCTATGGCGGAGTATCTGGTGAGGTAGTGATGGCGCAGCAAGATTCTGACTTATTTCATTACTCGTTCGAGAAGAGTCTTGTAGCTGTCTACCACATCATATACAACGTTGCCGTTGCTGATCGCCTTGAAGTGCTCCCTTGCACAGTGAATCTTGGATTCTTCAATCAATCGAAGCTGCATGGAGGACATCGAGCCTTTTGTCTCAGCAACAAAATATATGTGCTTGACTGTACCCTCATAAAAAGCAATAGCCCAGTCCGGATTATAGTGTCCTACTGGCGTTGCAATATAGAAGCTGTCTGGCAGCTTCACATAGACAGCGACGTCCGTGCTCGTGTCCAACTCAGAAGCAAAATCGCGCTCGTTCGTAGAATCATACACGATATGGTCATACAAATGCCGCTGCGCTTTCATTGCGTTTGTTCCGAGCTTGCCTTTGATTGTCGGTTCTGTAAAGATATCCGTATCGTAATGCTCATCCAGCACATTGTATGTAATATGCTGAATAATGGCAGTCGCTTTTTCATCATTTATCAGCGCGGCGGACTTGATGATGAACTCTTCGGGATTGAATTTGAACTGCTCGAAAACAGATTTCTCAATGCCGGTTAAGATCGCAACAATTGCTTTCCGCGTCAGCCCGGTTTCTGCAACGAGCTTGCCGACCAAGTCATACTTTACGCTGCTGTTGGTATGAATCCGCTTGCCGCTGTCATAAGTGGAGGATTTCGCTTTTGAAAATGCAGTTCCATCAAGCAGAGCATCCCTCGACTTGATCTCATCCATAGTGCCGGTTTCAACCTTGAAGTAAATCTTCGGCACATGGAGATTACGGTTGAGAGAAGCTATTGCCTTGCGACAAGCTCATCCGTATCGAAATCAACTACATACACGGATTTAGGACTGATACGTTTCCATAGAGCCTTGAACTCCGGCATGGCAAGTTTGTCGGGATCGACTTGCAGCTCGATATTTGTGTCACGCGCGTTCTCAGGACGCATTGCACGGCTGTCATAGACGGAATCGAGAATGTTGATCACAGCATCACGGCTGTCTGCAACTTCCTCAGCGACCTGAATTGCACCGTTAGCTTTGTCGGCATAATACTTATCGGTCAGCATTCCCTTCTTATCAACATAGCCGTTGATGATAAGGTCGAAGTAGATTGCCTGAGCAGTGTCTCCATCCACAACCTGCTCATTGCCATTTGCATCCGCAATGACTTTGCCTTTGAAGAGATCAACGGTAACAGCCATGGGACGCCCGGCAACTGCTTCGGCAAGTTCACTCTGCAAACCTTTTGCAAAGCTGTCATAGCTCTCGCTGGCAATGACGGTCAGGACGTTTATTGAATGCACATCGTTGCCGAGGACGTTGGCATCCATACGCTCGCCGTCCTGATTTACGCACAGGCGCAGACCACGACCGACTTCCTGACGTTTGCGAACCTCACTGCTGCTCTGCTTCAGCGTACAAATCTGGAACACATTCGGGTTATCCCAACCTTCACGCAGCGCAGAGTGCGAGAAAATAAAACGCACAGGAGACTTCCTCGGATCACGATCCAGAAGCAGCTCCTTATTTTTCATGATGAGGTCATAGGCATCAATGTCGTCGGATGTTCCTTCTTTCTTGTCAGAGAGCTTACTGTCGGTCATCTTGCCTTTCTTGTCAACAGAGAAGTAACCGGCGTGGGTATCATGGGCAGAGATCGCATCCAGATACCGCATGTAATCTTTGTCCTCAATTTCCCGCTGCATGGAGCTGAGAATATCGTTGTACTCTTCCTCGAACATATCCGCATAGATGCCGTTGAACGGATGCCCAGCCTCATCGTACTGCTTGTACTTTGCCACTTCGTCGATGAAGAACAGAGACAACACCTTGATTCCCTTATGGAAAAGCTGACGTTCCCTAAAAATATGCGAGAGAATTGTTTCACGAATCTGAATGCGGCGAAGCTGATCCTCACTGACTTTGCCGATCACATCCCCAGCAAAGATTTTGACGCCGTTCAGGAACTCCACAGAATTGTCGCGTCCGTCAATGGCTTTTACCACAAAGCCATCTTTGTATTCATCCAGATTGCCGGAGTAATCATAGAGATTATAGCCGATGCCGACCGTTGCAGTTTTCTTACGAATGCCGGATGCACCTTTGCAATCGAACTGAATGGTTGCCGTCGGGTCAGCTTTGGAAAGATTGATGCTTTCCAGATAGACAAATCCCTCGGTTGCCGTACTGCCGGACTCGGTAATACCTTTAACGGATATCTTCTTGACCAGCCGCTTGTTGTAAGCTTCCATTGCATCAAGACGATAGACCATATTATAGATGCTGTCAGACTTGTGAGTCGCAGAGTAGCGCAGCGTCAGCAGCGGATTAAACTCTTTCAGGCGTTCTTTCGTCTGCTTGCCCTCGACCGACTGTGGCTCGTCGATAATCAGAATCGGGTTCGTCTTTGCAATGATATCAATCGGGCGGCGGGAGCGAAAATCGTCCAGCTTCATATAAATGCGCCGTGCGTCCTTACCTTTGGCATTGAATGCCTGAGAATTGATAATCATAACATTGATGGAACTGTCCGATGCAAAGCGGTCGATCTCAGTGAGCTGTGCAGAGTTATAGATGAAGAAACGAATTTTCTTACCGTACTCCTCTGCAAAATGTTCCTGCGTTACCTGAAAGGATTTGTAGACGCCCTCGCGGATTGCGATGCTCGGCACGACCACAATGAACTTGCTCCAACCGTAGTGCTTGTTCAGCTCGTACATGGTCTTGATGTAAGTGTAAGTCTTGCCGACTCCAGTCTCCATTTCGATTGTCAGATTGTAGCGGCCTTCCAGCTTTTCGGACGGCTTTATCTGATTTGTGCGCTGCACCTTTTGCAGATGCTCCAGAATTAGTTCGTCGGAAAGCTCCGGTACAATGCGCTCATTGCGCCAGCCGGTGAAGTCCGTTTCTTCTTCCATGCCGATCTGATAGCTGCAATTGCCGCGATCCATCATGTAAGTCGGCGTGAGGTACGGCTGCCCAGCGAATATATCGACGACTGCTTTTGCCGCATCCGCTTGAAACTTTTGATGTTTGAATTGGAGTTTCATAGTCTTTTAAATCCCTCTATCTTTCATCTGAAGGTCGCGGATGATCTGTAAATAATCTTCTGATTTGCCGTTGTATAGCGTATTAATCATCATATCAAAAGTGATAAGAACTCCGCTGGTAACACTATCTGCATCATACCCATCCGGCACCTCATCACCTGAAATTGGTATTTCAATTTCTACAATCCACCATTTTGTAATTTTGCGATAAAGGCTCAGCAGATCCACTAATGCTTTCGCATGTTCCTCATAAAGTCCATCCCAGAGATATTTTGTCATTTCGTGAGCAAAAGAATTTCTGAGTTGCTTTAATTCGAGGAATAAATTGTAATCGTCTTGTGTCAACGCCCCATTTTCAACAAACCAGAGCATAGTAGATTTTAGCGTATTGTGATTTCCTTTATCATCGACTGAGCGGTTCTTAATCTCTGCTATATATTCTTCACTTGGTTTATACCGAAACTCTCCGTTCTTATCGAGAAAAGCTTCATCACATAGGAGCGACTCCACGTTGTTTTCTACTGTGTCGGCAAAATTTTCATATATTCCAATATACAGAGCCATAAAAATTAAATTCTCTTGCAGAGTATCTTTATCGCAAATATTTTGAAATCCTTGCAACACTTCGCTCATCAGATCACCCTCAGGCGCTTTGTAATGTCGTTGGCGTCCTCCGGCATATAGAGCTTGAAAATCTCAAATACGTTGATCTTCTCCGGGCTGGACGCAAAGCCGGAATCGCGGAAAACAGCACGGAGAGGCTTACGCTTGGCAATCTCCTTGACCACGCTTTCGGGAATGTTTGTGTCAAAGCAAGCAATCAGATCACCATCGTTGTAGGTGTGAACGGTGCATCCGTCAATCTTCTCAGATTTATACGGCAGGGACAGCGGCAGACCCCAGTCAATCAAGCAGCCGAACAGTAGGTCGAGATCGGTGCGGTCATCCTTGATGTTGGATTCCAACCCCGCGAGCATCCCCTGATCGTAGTCATCCGGCGCATAGTAGACATCCTTCATGTTGGTATCGTCCAACTTGAGAACGCGGAAGCCAACATCGAGTATGTTTTTGATGGCAAGAGCACGTTCGTCCGGAGTTGTAGGCAGACCACATCCCCAGCCTTCGCCGTTTATGTTCCCTTCGCCAGAAGTTACCTCCTGTAACAGTTTTTCACCCGCGCGGCGAATGCGTTCCTTGCCAATTTCACAGATGTTTTTGTAGCCTGCTTTGTAAGCTTCACTCGTTTCATCACATTTTTCAGGGAGCTGAACCATAATGAACTTGCGGTGCCCACCATCCTCAGCGTTGAGCTGCATGACAGCGTGAGCGGTGGTGGCGGAGCCAGAGAAGAAGTCGAGAACAATACCGCTATTTCCTGTCGTTCGTTTAACGATATATCTTATCAGAGATAGTGGTTTCGGATAAGAGAACAGTTTCCCATCGAAAAGATTTTTTATCTCATCGTTTCCTTTTGAAGTGTAGAAATTTTTGTCCGTCCAAACGGAAGGAATCTCCGAACCTGCTGTCTTATAATTTTTCACTTCTACTGTCGGAATATCTTTGTTTTCGCTGATTTTGTATGTTGTAAATTCACCAGATTCAATTTTATCAATAATTCCACCAGAAAGATATTGAATAGAAAATGGCGCATTTTTTGAACCACTTTGGCGCACAATTTTAATGTACCCTTTTCCCCAATCGCTAATAAGTCGACTCGGAATAAGTCTCCAGACGCATGGCTCCCCCTTCGCTGTAACGGGCCAAATCGCACAGGAGCCTTCCGGAGCCTCTGTATAATCAAACGTGAAATCTGCAAGTGCTCCTGAAAACGTACCTTCGTCAATACGTTCCTGAAGTGTTTTGCCGCAACCAATCAAGACTCCATCACTGCTAACAAAAACAGGATATGTTTGATTTGGGCGCTCCGTTTGATTAAATGTAGCAAGGTTCATGCCATGATACGGTGAAGAGTACTCTTTCATGTCTTCTTCTGTAGGTGTGGGTTTATACTGTTGTGGAATCACAAACACTACGTATTCATTAGAAATATTAAATGCACCATTCGGTTTTCCACCAGAGGTTTGTACGGAGACTGAAAATACTTGGTGTCCACTAAAAATCTCTTGACACATTTTCATCAAATTATGGAGTTCATTATAACTAATGCTAATAGCGATTACTCCATCAGAGGCCAGCAGATTCCTCGCCAGTATAAGCCTTGAATAAATCATGCTACACCAGTCGGAATGAAACCGCCCATTGGTATCGGTATTCTTGAACAGACGATTTTCGTTCTCGTCGAACATTCCCATCTGCTCGTTTTCTTCTTCCTGCGAGCGCATGAAATCGTCGGCATAGATAAAATCGTTGCCAGTGTTGTACGGCGGGTCAATGTAGATCATCTTGACCTTGCCGAGATAGCTCTCCTGCAAGAGCTTGAGGACTTCCAGATTATCGCCCTCAATGTAGAGGTTTTCGGTGGTGTCCCAGTCTTTACTTTCCGCCACGCAGGGACGCAGCATTTTGCGGATCGGCTTGTTGGCTTCCACGATCGCCGCTTTCTTGCCGACCCATGTAAACTCGTATGCCTCATCGCCGTCAACTACATCCGACGAGAGCATCTGCTTCAGCAGTTCGAAATTGACCGCTCGTTTATACACTTTCTTCTCCGGCGTACTATGCTCCTCGTCCAGCATCTCCGTGATGCAGTTCGGGAACAGTGCGGCAATGCGGTCTATGTTCTTCGCCGTCATATCCGGCGATTCAAATTTCAGATTGTTCATTTTTGTGTTTCTCCTTGCCTGTGCGCTATATGTTGCGCAGAAATTATAAAGTTTACAGAATTTTCCGGACGTTTTATGGTAAATGTTTTTTCAAAAGTCATATCATATATATTTCTATATTCCAGTACTATATCGCAAATAACCTCAGGCAAGGCACACTCGTGCGGAATTGCTGTTTGTATAGTGAAAGCTGAATAGTTTTCTAATTCTGTGAAACGAGGACAGTTAAAGAGCAACTGATCATGCTGAAATGTGTCAGTCTTCTTGATATTCGACTTATCATAATATGAATATGTAATTTTTTGAACAGTTATATCAAGCATCGGCAAGTTTAACGATGAAAAGGACAAATAAAGGTTTTTATCAGTGGGTGTAGCATTTGGAATTGCTATTTGATTGATATTGCTTTTTGCGACGCTACTTACCGAAAGCAACCTACATTCGGGTGTCAATGTAAGTTGTTCAAGTTTGCTGTCCTTTTCATCGGATAGTTCTTTATAACGCCGATTCTGCCATAGTGCAATCAATCCAAGCACGGTTGTTGCAGCAACACTTAAGATACCGCCAATAATTGAAGCAACATTGGCGCTCATACTGTTTGCACGGAAAACACAAATTCCAGATGCGATTATAAGAATAACTGCGGCGACTATAGCTGCAATAACGAGGTTCTTATTTGCCTGTTTCAAGTATTTTCTGCATCTCCTTCCTCAATCTCTTCAACTCCGCATTCATTTCCATCTGCCTATTTAACTGCTTTTCTCGCCGCATTTTGTTTTCAAGCGCGGCGATCTGCTTTTCAAGCTGCTTCTTCTTTTCATCACGCTCGACAGCTTCTTTCAGACTCTCACTGGAATCTGTCTGCAGCTTGTCCCCAGTGATCTGACGGACAAGGTTTTCATAGACTGCATCCATATTCAATCCGTCGATACTTGGGTTGATGTTATCGATAATTTGCATTTCCTCACCTCAATGATTGGGAACTTTAATGGCACAGTTCTGACAGCGTAAAACGCTAACATCAAAACTTATTTTTGATCCGGCACGATTTCCATTATATCTTCGACCTGACAATCCAGCGCAGTGCATATTTTCAGAAGGATCTCCGTCGTGACATGACCGTTTCGCCCCATTTTGGTAACGGAGGCTGGGCTGATGCCAGCCTTTGCGCAGAGATCCTTTTTCTTCATATCCTTATCAATGAGCAGCTTCCAGAGCTTTTTGTAACTCACAGACATACGTTTTCCTCCTGGTGATATAAAAATGCTCTGCCTCTCGGCAGAGCATACGGTCTGTACGGCTATCCTGCCAAGGCCTTACAACACTTGACGGCGTTGTTTATTATGATAGCATATTCAGTGGAAACAAGCAAGAAAATAATACATTCGCACGATTTTTAATTCCACAAAATCTCAAAACAAACAGTTGAACCTCCGCGTGTTCAGAGCTAGAATGCGAACACCATTCAAGCAAAATGAACGGAGGTAAAGCAATGAATTACGAAGTAAAACCGTTTCAAGACTGTAAGTCGGTCACGATTGACGAACTAAAAAGTCAGCCCAGCGGGTTACTGGATCATGCGACAAGGGAGCGGCAGCCACTGCGGGTGTCTACGGAGGACGGTATGGAGTTTCTGCTGTTTCCACAGGAGCTTCTTGCCCCACTCTGCGATAATGACTTCCGCTTGATCGTGCTCTCGGCGATGCGGCATGCGATGGGCAGGGACACATATATGCCGTTGATGGTCGCTGATTATATCAAACGGCACATTCGGCTGCCGGACGACAAATCTCTTGTACTTGCTACCAACGATGTCCGATGTTACTTTGAGGACTACGGAGAACACGAACTGAATACGGCTCATTGGCAGGAGCTTTTGGAAGCGCTTGAAACAGAACGGAGGGACAGGATTACCCGATCGGCGAAGAAGAGCAGGGCCTGTCCCGTATGTGGGACACTGTTGGAAATCAAGAGCATAATCGACAATGAGCATTCACCCAACGGAGTCGATGTGATCGCTCACTGCGAGCGCTGTAGCTCAGATTACACGTGGTTCTGCGGTAAAGACGGCATCATGTAAGAGATGAAAAAGGCTCCTGCGGTGTAAGCATTGTAGACTGCTTTTCAGCCATCTTTAAATATAAAATTATCCTGCTGTGGATACATCCACAGCAGGATTTGATTTAACTATGTGTGATCACTTGTCAAACCGGAAGTTGAACTACTTCTCTAACAAGTGCATACATTTTCATATCAATGATACTGCCGCATTTCACAGCATTACTCTTTAATGTTCCTTCGTATTGGAATCCTGCCTTTTCCAATGCTCTGCATGAAGCTATATTGTGAGCAAATGGCTCAGCATAAATACGAATAATATCCGTTTTCGCACATATTCACAGACCTGTTTAATTGCATTTGTCGTGTATCCATTTCCCCAGTAGGGTTCTCCTACGTAATAACCCATTTCAGCAGTTTTGCAATGGATATTATCCTGCCGAAATACTCCGATACTTCCAATCGCTTTATCATCAAGTGTTATCGCAAATGCAAATGTATTGTCTTTATCCGCCGATAACATCGCCCAGATAAAATCCTCTGCATCATTTTCAGTGTACGGATAAGGCAATCCATCCCTAAGGTTATTCAAAATCTTTAAATTATTTAAGATTATTGCGAGATCAAATTTATCATCAATTCTCCATTTTCTTATAGTCAGATGCATTTTCCCCTCCACAAATTCCGAGCTGCGCATATTATTTTCATGTGCGCTTGATATCTTCAATGCTTTCGTCACAAATTGATCTGTTTCCATTATACCAGTGGCGCAGCACGGACACAATATGAGTCTCAGGCTTATCTGAAACCTTTTGTCGAATTTTGAGTTTTATCAGTTATAACTTATAAAATCGCGATTTAGCCGTTGAGTTTCACTTATAAATGTGATATACTGCAAGTAACCATGGAAGGGGGCAAGATTCATGATCAAGCGCGAATTATATATGAGTCGTATCCGTCCGTTTATCGGAACGGATCTTATCAAGGTCATGACCGGTATCCGCCGCTGCGGAAAGTCGGTCATGCTGGAACTGATCAAGCAGGAACTCACAGAGTCCGGTGTCAGCCCGACGCAGTTCATCTCCATCAACTTTGAAGATATGAGCTATTCCCATCTGCAAACCGCGCAGGCTCTGCACGATGAGATTACCAAAAGAGCCGCAGAAATAGAGGGCAAGATCTATCTGTTCTTTGATGAGATACAGGAGGTCAAGGACTGGGAGAAGTGCATCAACTCTTTCCGCGTTTCGCTGGATTGTGACATCTACATCACCGGCTCGAATGCAAAGCTGCTATCCGGTGAGCTCGCGACATACTTGGGCGGACGGTATGTGGAGTTTGTGATTTACCCGTTCTCATTTGGAGAGTTCATGGAGCTGTATCGTTCGATTGCGCCCGATGCGTCCATTCAGCAGTGTTTTCAAAAATATCTGCTTGCCGGAGGTATGCCCTACCTTGCAAACCTCCGCTACGCAGATGCTCCGTCCAAGCAATATCTTCACGACCTGTTTAACTCTGTCCAGCTCAAGGACATCGTGAAGCGGAATAAAATTCGGGATGTTGACTTGCTTGAACGGATCATTGCCTATGTGATTGCCAATGTGGGTATGACTTTCTCTGCGACCTCTCTTGCGAAGTTTCTGAAAAATGAACAGCGCACTGTTGCCCCGGAGACGATTCTGAACTATATCAGATACTGCTGCGAGGCTTATCTGTTCTATCAGGTGAAGCGGGAAGATTTGCAGGGAAAGCAGATACTTGCCTCCAATGAGAAGTATTATATTGCCGATCACGGCATCCGCGAGGCTGTTTTCGGCGGCAATATGCGGGACGTCAATCTCATTCTGGAAAATATCGTGTATCTGGAACTGCTGCGCCGGGGCTATGAAGTGACTGTCGGCAGAACGGGCGATAAGGAAATTGATTTCGTATGTGACAAGCGCGGCGAAAAGCTGTATGTTCAGGTCACTTATCTGCTGGCATCGGAGGAAACGGTCAGCCGTGAGTTTGGCGCGTATGATAATATCCGCGACAACTTCCCGAAGTATGTTGTTTCCCTCGATGAGTTCGACATGAGCCGAAACGGTATCAAACACCGAAACATCCGCGATTTCCTCCTGGCTGAGGAATGGAACTGAACAAGAAGCCCAGCATCA
>ULNA01027791.1_pt1 | contig 12056 bp, 6 predicted proteins | sample 1951801 | NCBI WGS metagenome assembly ULNA01 (sample SAMEA4835565, study PRJEB28245) | human gut metagenome | biome: gut microbiome; material: fecal sample | place: Denmark | collected 2008
AGTTTTCTATAGGGGTGCTGAGTAGTTACTTACTCGATCCCACCAAGACTTTTTCTTAACACTCTGTGTTGAGTTCTTGATAGCAACTACAAGTCTGTCTGAATCGGTCTGTTCATATTCATACAAACCTCCAACATAGAATGTTCCCAAACTGAATGTATATAGATTTGGGTGGAAGTTTGTTCGAGAGTTGATATTGTATTCCTCGCAAAGGTCAATCAATGGTTTCAAAATATCGCCACTGAATTTCTGCTGGAAGATATTCAGAGCCTTCTCTTCACGCTCAACAGGATTACCCAATGTATCAGACTTAGTCATGATGATATGGATGGAATCCACCTTCTTCATGATTTCTGCATTACCTGGATCAATAAACAAGTCAACCATCTTCTGAATAAGAGTACGCTGATTTACTACGCAGTACTGAAGGTCTGTATGAGTAATTGGCTCGCCAGTTTCTTCATCAAAGCCATCCTGTACAACGATTTCACGGTTAATGCGAACAACATTTGCAGTTGGGTCAATAATCAAGAAGAACACCTTACGATTGTCGTTCTTCAACAACTGAGTTGCACCACTACCCATTTGCTCGAAAGTAAAAATCTTGTCAGGGTTATTAGCGATGTCGAAAGCGAACTCCTCACCAGACATCTCGACGAGATTAATCCTGTGTACAGCACCGCCTTGATCTGACACAGAACTAATAGTAGCCTCCAATGTTGTAACAAATGTACCAGGAGTACGAGGAACTGTTACACCAACATCAGTATATTGCTGAAGAGCTGCAGCATAGTCGCCACCTCCAGAAGCAAGATTAATGTGCAAAGAATTAGAGCGTGACATACCCATCAATACACAGGTCTTACCTGTAGAAGGAACTCCAAAGAAGAATACGTCTGTATAACCATCCTTACATTCCGCTCTTGAGTTCTCAATAGCTTGACGAATGTCAGGAAGGTCAGCATTAATATCGTGGTTACGCAATGTCTCAAGTACAGTATCTGTCATAACCTTTGCATTAACCAGCTCATGGTCAGAGAAAATACCATCATTGATGAGACGAAGAAGACGATTAACCTCATAGCTATTAGGATTGGTACGCATCATACCAATCTCTTGCTGTTTCAAGCCCATCAACTGTACCTGAGCCTGATTCTTGAATGGAGTATTTGGATTGTTACGAATATAATCATTAACGCAGAATATGTCATTCGTAAGTTTCACATTGTTCCACTCAACAATAGCGTTAAGAATAAGTTGTGCCTCACGAACATGAATGCCCTGAGGAAGCATTGTAATATAATTCTGAATATCCTGAACGCTCTCCTGATTAACCAAATTCCAGAGGTTATCGTCTATCTCTGACTTATGAATGGTATTTGGATATTTTGACAAATAGCCCAACAAGTCTGTCATAGAGAAAGAATCAACAGCATCCCATTCTGCTTGTTCAGCTCTCTCTGCTTCTAACTTAATCTGAGAATCAATCTCTGGAAGTTTCTGTTTTGCCAAATCTACATGGTTGCCTGCAGGGCGACTTGCATCCCAACGAGCAATATATGAAGAAAGCTTCTGAACAAGCTCTGCAGAAGGCTGGATAAGCATCATCTCTATAGCCTGCCACTCCTGTTGCTCTACAGGATTAGGCATGCTATTCTGCTGGTCAAGAATGTACTGCTTTCTTTCTGCAGTAATATGGGGAACATCATCCAGGGAAATATCCCCTGTCTGAATATATTTTAAGATGGTCTTGACAGGAAGATTGTTAATACCATATATAAGTTTTTTACGTTGTAAATCAGTAAGTGCCATATATAGATTTCATTTTATTCGTTAAAGAACTCGACCACCATCACTCTGAGAATACTTTCCAACAGCGATTTTATCTGTGCGATAAGCTACGATGTAGTTGAACAAAATCAAAAGATGAATCAGAAGAACTACTATCAAAGCTGTAATGCTAAAACCTGATGCGTCAACTAACTTTTTCTTGAACATAAAGTTCTCCGTATCAACAGAGAAATCTTTGGTCTGATAACCTGTAATAGTAAATCTTGAACCAGAGTTCTCAATGACTGGCAGTTTAGCTTCATTAGACAAGGTTGTAAGATGCTTGCTTGCAGAAGTTGCTAAATCTTCAATCTGCTTTGCTTTAGAAGGAATCTGCATTACACTCCAGCTACTAACAGCAGCCTCAATTTCATTACGAGCACTACGGAATGACTTGTAGTAAGACTCAAATCCTTCACCGATCAATTTGTTACGCTGAATCTGCTCGTAATTTCTTGCACTTTCACGTGTAGAGATTGAGCGTTCCTGCATGAAACTGTTCAAGGTTTCGTCACAGAGCTGACCTGTGCCCTTCGCATTTGACAGACCTGTTCCTGTAATGGCTAAAGCCTCAGTTTCAAAATTCTTATAATCGGTAAACATCTGGTCGATGATATTGAGATCAGTCTTTGCATATTTCTTAATCTCATTCTTTTGGTCATTAACCACAAAGAAATGCATAATACCACCGAACAAGGATGCAGGGATAGCAAATACAATATAAATAACAAGAGCTGCCAATTCTGCCTTCTTCCACTTGTCAATGTTGTTTTCAGCTCCTTTTGCTTTAATAAGGAACCAAAGTAAGAATGCAGTAAAGCCAGTAATTGCTACTGCAATAACGATGTCAAAACCTAATTCGCCACCACTCATATATGAGCGACCCAAAAATGAGAACACCAAAAGTAAAACAATACCGACAATTGCGATAATGTTGGCGATCGTAATTCTACCTGCTTGTTGTTTTTTAGCCATATCTGTTATTTTTAATAATTATCTTCTTGATTCATCTGTGGCAGCAGATGATACTGTTTGTTTTGCTTTAACTAAAGCATTCTTTACTTGTACTAGATTGCCAATTTCAGGTGATCCATTTACAGGTTTTCCTGTGCTTTGTAGGATTTTAATTATTTGCTTTGTTGTTAAATCTTTGTTTTCACTTTTCAAGAGAGCAACGACTCCTGTAATAATTGGAGCTGAGAAGCTTGTACCAGGCCATGCATCGTATGAGTTGTTTGGCAACGCTCCGTAAATATCTACACCTGGAGCAGAAATGGTAGATTCATAGATACCTCTATTACTAAAGTTTCCAAAATTACTAAACTCTGCTCGCTTAAGATTGCGGTCAACTGCAGAAACACGGATTGTATTCGTATTGCGTTTTGAGGTGTCCATTGCTCCAAAACAGTTCTCATTACCAGCAGCCCAAACAATGGTCACATTACGCTTGTCAGCCAGTTTGAATACGTAAGCCCACATATCTTCCTGGCGTCTGCCATATTGTTCAGAAAATTCTATCTGCTTTTCAAGAGGCATTCTTGTAATTTCTGGTGGGAATTGAGCTCCACAAGAGATATTTACTACAGAAGCACCATGGTACATGCAATACAGAATGCCTTCTACCATGGTAACTGTATTAAGCGCATCACCGATACTTACAGGAATAAATCTGCACCTTGGTGCAATACCAGAAGAACCAGCATTATTGTTTGCATTGCCTACAGCCACAGATGTAACAAGCGTACCATGTCCTGCCATACCCTTGTCTATTCCACGAGGAGGAGCTACATTAGCATTTCCTTTAGTGACAGAGAAAGGATAAATAGCACGAGTACCAGCCAATTCTGGATGATTCAAATCCATATAGCTGTCAACGATGCCGACAATGATGTCTGATGAGCCTTGTGTTATACCCCATGCTTCATACATCTGTATAGGCTTGAAATACCAGGACTTATTAGCATCGTTAAAAGCAGGATCATTGGGTTTGACCTCTGCATATTGTGTCATAACCTCAACTGGTACTACATAGAAATCTATCTCGGAAATCTGCTGTGGCAACTTGTCGCAAATAGCCTCGCGTCGTTCTTCTGGCACACTCAAGACTGCTGTTTTTGAACTTGTATTGTAGTATTCAATCTGATGTTCAGGTGCAGTATATAGAGAAGTGAACTTCTTAGCGAAAGTTTTGAAAGTCTCATCATTTGCATCTGAATCAAAAATCACATACAGCAGATTTGGATAGATTTCGGTTGCACCTCCATTTTCAGGATTCGGAATTGGCTCCGATTCCTGAAAAGGTGGAAGTACATTTTCTTCAGGAGTTGGCAAACCTACTTCTTCACCACCCTCAATCGGTTGGTTCCAATCAGGGTCAGAGACCTGAGCTATAGGTCCGTCAGTTCCTCCGTTAGAGCCAGACTCATTATTGCAGCCTCTAAAGAGACTCAATAAGAGTAGCAGACCAAACAGCAACAGCAAGAAGGCTAAGAATCTGCCTAAGCACCCCATTAAGCCCCATGGCTGCCAAAATGGAGTACCATTCTTGAAATTTTTACCAAAGAATATTTTTTTCATCTTTCGCTTTGGATTAAGCTACGTTAATGTGTTCCAGAATAATAGCAAGTGCTTCGTTTGCATCGTGGTCATACTCTGGTATGTTAAGATGTGCAACGAACGACACGAACATGTATTCAATCCACTTATTATAGTTGTCATCGAAAGAAGGAAGCAATGCCTGAGGATTCTCAAACATTTCGTTGAACATTGCAGTCAACTCTTCCTCTTCGAAGGTTTCAGGAGTCTTCTTGCAGATGTATTTAAATGCAGGGATATTACTCTTCTCGCAAACACCCTTTGCCTTGTTCTTCTCTTCATCGCTTAGATACTTGAAGCCGAAATCCATAACAAAGTCATTGATGATGCTCGCAAGTAAGTCTGCCAACAATGTTTCGTTTGCAGTATGAATGTTAACCACATTTACATACTCAGCAATGGCTTCTGCCATAATGTCTCGAAGATTCAATGAATTTGCTGTAAGAATAAAATCTTCAACCAACATTGTCATAATATTGGTGTCGAAGCTATCTTCATTTGAGAACTCATTAAGGAAGTCCACAGACTTGATTCGAGAACACCACTTATCAAATATGGCATCACCGATAATGCATGAGTTAAGCTTGCGTTTGAATGAGCCATCAAAGAGTTTGTTTACATCTACTTTCTTTCTGATAAGATATTCTTCAGCCTCTTCTCTTGAAATGAATCCAAACGTGTTAATCAAGCATAACCATTTATCATCTGTAGTTCTTGCTTCCTCTATAGCGTAACCTGACTTCTTGCAATTATTTCGAATAATCTCATAGTCTTTGAAATCATTTACTTTACTATTGATTTCTGGACCTTGCATAACTGCATGAATCTCACGATAGCAAACAGTTTCTGTCAGTTGTAATGCCTGGAGCAGGTGACCAAAATAGTAATTGTCAGAGTTGCAAGTAAATGCCATTTCGCGAGAAATTTTTCTTGCCTTACGGATGTTTGCTTGTAAAAGCTGGTCAAGGTCTGTTGACACAAAATACCCCTCCATTACACTCTTTACCTTTAAGGCAGAACTTTGCAGCAATCGCTTAAACTGTTCGTCACGAGTCTTACCCATGCAAGCAGCAACCTTTGCGAGCTGTGAAATGATGTACTGAGCTCCATCATTATCAACAGAAGCGCATACATCCCAAGACAATTCAGGGAACGAGAAGAATCTCTTTACAGCATCGTTATGGATAAATGTCTCACGCAAATTCTCATAGTGCTCTTGTGGTATAGTCATTGTACGCATTGGAGTATTCTCGTCTTCGTATAATTTGCTTGCGAGAGGACCTGAGAACTTGAAATCGCGAAGGATATAGCTATTATTGAAGCATTCACCTGTACGAGTCCAATTGAGGAAAATCTTAACCTTCTGAGCATCCAGACTACCATCAGCATTGAAACATTGATGATAGAGAACCTTCTCAAAACGCTGCTGCCAACGTCCATTCAGGGCATTGATTCTGTTCTCAATGTCCTCTGTCTTCTTCTGCATATCCATATTGAACTTTGTGCCGATGTAGAAGAGAGGCGAGACACCACCGGTCAATTCTAATGTCTTCTGACGCTTCTCCATAGTGTCGCCCACATAGTTCATAATCCAGTCATTGAGCAAGAGAGGGATGTCTGTTACGTCATTCTGTGCTGCATGATGACAGAAGAGCAATATGTTGATGAGCATTGACTCATTATACAGATTAAAAAGGTACGCGACCTTACCACGAAGCAACACATTTATTAGAATAGCATCCTCATTCAATGTGTCCAACAACTCCTTCTTACGTGAACGAGCTCCAGGGAAGTCCAGCATATCATTTTCTTTGAGGACTCCGATTGATGTTTCATAGCTCACATCAGTCTTTCCAGTAACAGGATTGCTAACTTCCTTCTTTTCACGACTCTTTGATAATTCTGCTTGTACTCTTGAGTCGTTTATGTTGATGAAGCTATAGCGACTTGTGTTTTCCAAGTACTCGTCACCAATTTTTACTATTATCTCAGCACAAACGGCACAAACCTCACTCTTTGTCAAGTTTGCGACTTTTGTGTATGTGTTTCCAGAACGGAGGTATGCATCAGTGAAGTAACGTGGTGAAGCAAGGAACAATTCGTTCAAACACTGTACGCTCATTACTGTATTCTCATTTATACCATCATGCAACATTGACTGTGCAGGAAGGTAAACATATTGAGCATAGTTGAACTTTGCCAAAGTTCCAAGCATCTTTTTAAAGAGTTTTGTCTGATACTCACTACGATGCCACAGAACAGAGAATACATCAACCCAGTCAGTTGCAGGAATACGCTCTGCGACCAAGGCAAGTTGATCAAAGAAACTTGTATGCAAGAATGCCTGAGCATTGTTCACATGCTTATGGAAATAAGCACGAATATCCATAATGCTATCAGCAGTAATAGCAGTGTTCGTGATAATAGGCTTCTGAATGTACTTATTATATAGATTTTCAGCAAACTCAGTTATTTCCGATTCACTATAGGTGGTATAATCACTAATGTCATTGAAGTAACCATCGCTCAGAACCAACAATACATCAGCAACTGAGAGACACTTCATAAGTATAGGATATTCCTTGCTGTACTTACTTTTGTCCTTTGAGAAAGACGTAAAACGAGTTACAACACCAGTAGCCTCTGTGTTGTCTGTCTTTGGGTTCATTTCCTCAATGAACTTATAAGTTGTTCCGTCAGCTTCGATAAGGAATGGCTTGCCATCCTTCTGCAAGATACAGTTCATCAAATATGACTTACCGACCTGACTAACACCGTATGCAGCAATAGCTGGGTTGTCCTGATTGGCAGTGTCGAGTTTCTTCAACTTACGACGCTCTTCAACCAACTGGAGGAATCTCTGCTCATAATCGCTTGGCTTATTCTTACGAATCCATTCAAGCGATACGTTTATATTTTCTATTTGAGTTTTTATAGTCTGTAACATGGCTGGTCTTATTTAATAGAAAGTTCAAATTCACCCTTGTCCAACCAATACTTACCGTCATCTACTAATGACTGCTGTACAAGTTCTAAGTCTTTCTTACAATTGCGATATTCGCTATCTAGTGCTTCTTCTATTACGATTTCTTCCTTGTTGTCATGGAATGAACGTGAAAGACGAATCTGTAATGTCTGAGATCTACCATGATTGTAGATAGCATAGAGAGGACGAGCCTGATAGATAGTAGCATCCAACTGACGGCATCCAATGAAAGCTGGGAATACAGAAACTATCATTTCTGCAGTAGCTACAGTTGGAGTGAGCAACGATGTTGTCACTTGCTGTCTTCTTGAATTGTACTCTCCAAGATAGTTTGCTGTCGAAGTCATCTTCTTAATCATCTTGGAGAAGTCAATAACAAGGCCCTTCAAACCATTATGTGAAGCCAAATAGCCAACCATACCACCAACAGCAACGATAGACTTTTGGTCATAAAAATAACCTTGACCATCAGCAGTTGGGAACCATGAGCCTACTCGGTACTCATTAAGTCTAATCAATCTGTCTGGTGCAGTTGGTACATACTTAATGAAGAGTTCTGTGATAGGATCAAGTGAAGATGGACGTCCTGCGAGAACGATGATGTCGCAATGATGAGCATAGAACACCAAAGCCATCTGCTTCATCAGTGGTTCCATGGTTGACTTAACGATATTTGCCACTTCTGTAGGATCATAACGCCAGTTCAACTCCTCAAATCGGAATCCGAAATGATGCTCAAAATAGTTAAGCAGGTATTCTGCAGGCTTGACCTCTGGGAACAAATCATCATAAGTGTAAAGCTTAGATGGTCTATGGGTACGCAGGAGTTCAAGCATACGCTGAGCAATAGGTACAGAAATCTGAGTGTTAAAGTCATTTCTACACCTACGGTCACGATAACCCATCATAGAGCTGTCTGTTCCGAAAAAGTCATGGATGAGGTTGGCAGCGAATGCTATCTTCATCTCTTCCTTCTCTTCTTCGTTTGTTGTCATACAAATGTCGTCTACCTTTGTTCTGTAAACCACATTGTCAAGACAAGGCAGTGCTAACAACTCATTGTCAGACATACCACAAATTCTTGTGGTCAAAGCACCTGTCAAGTTGCCAAGGTTAGACTGACGATGTTCCTTGCCTTCGATAACAACGTTCTGGACGAGGTTGCGTAGAATATCATCACCTGCAAGATAGAAACTATCCCAGAATAAAGGTGAAGGGGTAATCTTGCTACGACCTTGTCCCTCATATTCATACGAACAGATCATAATGTCTGTTGTACCAGCGCCAATGTCGATGCAGCCGATAGTAAGTGCCTTATTCTCGTAACCCTCAGTCACCAATTCAGGACGAACATGCCCCTTAGATTCAAAGAATTTGTGAATTTCACCGTTGTAACGCTGTGCAATCTCAGCATAAAGGTAAACGAGCTGGCAGCATGATGCTTCATCGTATGACCATACACGAGTATTAGAATCTGCGTATGGATCTGTTATCTTCAAAGCAGATGCCTTTGGTATTATCTCAGCCATCTTCAGTGATGGAATACACAAAGTCAAAGCCTCGTAAGCATTCTGTGCGCTTTGACGAAGAGTAATTTGTTCCTGCAAAGGCATTGCTGTTGGGCATGTAATTATCACATTGCGAATATAGCGACGGCAGTCAACATTACCCCACTTCTCACGATACTTGATAGAGTTAATCTGTGAGATTGCATGCTGGAAGATCTCTACAAAAGCAAAGGTCATCAAAGAAGAACGAGAATAGTGGTGCTTATTACCATCCAAATCCAACAACTCTAAGCTGCTATCTTTGTTTGGCGTATATTTTCCATCGTCATCGAATAGAGATGACAACATAGGAACGGAAATCTCGTTTGAAAGCAACACATTGAATGGATCGTCTGTAGTGATAAGATTTTCCCACTCGCCTTCGTATTTCTTTGTGTCCCAAAGGTATCTCTTTGGACTTGAATAATTAGTGGTTTTCTCAGAAAGACCTTCCTCTTCCAGAGAACGATATACGAGTCGGCGAGCCTCTTCGCCGATGCGAACGAAACTCTTCCACTGGAACATTTCCTCATCAAGGATGATGTCGTTGCCAAAATCGGCCTTACGGAAAACGACTCGCATATCATAGGTTTTATTCTCGTAAGAAATCCATGGCATAGAGAGGTCGCGTAATTCAAGCATCTTGCCTCTTGCAAAATCTCCTTCTTCGAACAAGATACCACAAGTTCGACTGTTACCGATGTCAAGAACCAAGTCCACATAGATATCACGACGTTTATTGTCATGCAATGTAACGTCAGGCGCACCGCCAGACAAACGAATAAAATTCAAGAAATAGATATAGAATGCCTTGTATTTGCGAGATTCCTCTTTTTCGAGGTCTATGCCAAACAAAGAGGCAATATAGTCAGAGAAAGCGTGGAAATCCTCATCAGAAGACAAGAAGCTCAGCAGCAAGTCAACCTTATTGCACATGCCATATTCTGCAGAGCCATTTTCATCCTCTGTGATATAAGGGCGCAGAACAGACAATTCATCCTCTGCCGTTTGAGTATCGAATGCCCATATAAGACGGAAGCGTTCTATCCCTTTCTTGCTGCCTTGTCCGATTCTTTGCATTTTCATACGGCACCAACCCATAGGATAATTGCTGGTTACACCGTCTATCTCCTTGCGGAACATTGGCATCGGAAGCCATTTGTCCAAAAGGAGCTCAAATGCAGAAATCTGTGCATGGGTATTCTTCGGATCTTTCACTCTGAAAGAGAGCATAGAATTAATGCTGAAAACATCTTCATTGCCCTCATCGTAAGTAGTCAACAATGTTGTACTGCACATTGGTTCCTTTTGTACCATGCCAGTAACATCAAGCTCTTCACGACCATTAGGTCGACGGATAACACAACCGTCAGAATTCTGCATTTCATCTACAGGAATGTACTTGCCACTGTCTTGGTCGAAATACAGAATATTGAAAATTCTATATCCTTCTAAGAAATCAATGGTCTCGCAAAAAGAGTACTTCAGAGTTTTTCCGCCACTCACAAGTAGAGGCTCTGAAGGATTGAATTCGATCTCCTTCGATATGAAGTGAATTCCGGAATCAGCGATTAAATGTTCCATATAGAAAGTCTTATTTATCCATTAATTCTTTTAAATACTTCACTCTAATACCATAATTGAAATTTTGCGTGCCATTAAGTCCTGCAAAATTTATTGCAACCAGCTGTCCTTGTAAATTTACAACAGGAGAACCACTGCTACCAGGAAGTGTTGGTATAGAGTACATTATCTTTTCGCTTGTTTTTTGACTCACTGAGCCGCTATTAAATTGTGACTTAACGCCTTCTTTTGTTAAAGCTAATTGCGGTCCAAGGTTAAAGCTTGACATAAACAGTTTGCTATTCTTGTCATCTTTGATTTTTTTCTCTATGTCGTCCTTCCAATTATATGTTTCCAAGGGGTCTTCATTCTCTATCTGGAACACATATTTATCGGTAGGTGTTTTTTTGTCTTTAAGTTGAATGATTGCCAAATCGTGATCGCTATCCGTCTTTGTTACAACACATGAAGCAAAGTCATTCGTATTTGTTACAAATGTGTTGTTATATGCAATACTGACCTTGTTATGATATTTTATTTCCGAATCGCTTGCTCTAATTTCGTCCAAACCATTATAGTATTGGGCGTATTTTTGCATTTCTTCCTTTATAGCGTCACGAATATCTCTAACTTGATAGAATTCTTCGTAACTCACTTCTGGAGTTTGATTGGCGTAGTCATAAGCCAATTGTGCCTTTTCTAATTTCTCGTTATAATCATTATATACGGCAGCAATAACCTTTTTTAATGCTGAAAGAACATTTGCTACCGACTTGTTCACCTCTTTGTCTGCAACCATATTTGAAACGACATGAGCATTAGTAGCTATTTCACCTGTTTCTGATACAAAGAAGCCTGTTCCGTAATTAGTCACAACTTCAACAGAGTCCTCCTCTGTCGCAATGCCTTTCAAATCTCCATCCTCATCGAAATTTGAGAAATAAATTGATTCACCGTTTGAAAGAACAACCTCATAGTAGCTTTGATTTTGTACTAAGACGACACCACTTGATGTTGTCTCTTCAATTTCTTTTTCTGATAAATTGCTACAGGAGAATAGCAAACTGCAAAGTACGAGAATAAGGAAAGATGTTTTTTTCATATTATTGTTTTTCTGTTTTATGAGTTTGTGGCTATTTGTGTAACCCATCTTAAATGATTTTCTCTAAAAACGCACTCGGTACATAAGCCGTTACCACTGTTACCAAGTCATCAATGACCACACCAACTCTCTGTTGTCCTTGCCAGCGTGCAACTCTTCCAACCACACCTTTGAATACACCATCAATAACCTTTACGAACTGTCCTTTCTCGAACTTAGGCACTTCACCTAATGATACGATGGTATTGTCCGCATCGGCTGCACAGATGATTTTGAGACTTTCCATCTGATAGTCTGGAACTATCATAGGAATCTTCTCTATTCTGCGCCCAACATGGACATGACGATAGTAAAAACGAAGAAATGGGAGGTTTACGTTGTCGTAAACAAAATATTTGAGTTGTTCTTCGGTGCCGTAGGCGAAGAAGATGTT
>ULNA01018050.1_pt1 | contig 12001 bp, 9 predicted proteins | sample 1951801 | NCBI WGS metagenome assembly ULNA01 (sample SAMEA4835565, study PRJEB28245) | human gut metagenome | biome: gut microbiome; material: fecal sample | place: Denmark | collected 2008
TTAATTAAGCTAAGTAAACTTATCTTAATTAAATGTATCCAAGATACCTATTATATATAAGCCATAGGTAAATACTGAGAGCTTGATAAACATATTTATAAAAAATGCTACAACTATTGACTTTTTGTTAAAAATGTTTATAATATATACTGCCACGGTAAATTGTACCTGTGGGTGGTTAATGTTAATTGTCAATACTATATTGATAATTATTAGGTTAAAGTTTAAGTTCATGATTGAACCACCTCGCTTTGACTGAATTGTTGATATTAGTGCTGTGAAGAATTGATTTAATGTATTCAATACTTTAGCTACTATTATTATACAATAATTAATGTTAGAGGAGCAGCATTAAAAGGAACTAAGTAAATTTTGTATTGTGAAGAATAAAAATTGAAAGGTTTTGATGAGCACATCCATAATGGTGGCTGCAGCCAGGATGTGTTTCTTCAATTTTAGGAGGATAAATGAAAAAGAAAAAAGAAATATTTAAGCCAAGATATTATAAGCATATTGATAAGATACTAGATATAAAAGACGTTGAAGATAAAATTAAAGATAAAGATTTTATAATTAGTCATGGATTTTATCCCTTTTTGAGTTATACTATTGAATTTAAAAAATTTTCTGAAGAAATAAATGAAACTACTAATCATCACTGGAAAAACAAAGAAAGACCAATAAAATACGCTTCACATATTGATAGATGTATATATCAATGGTATTCTTATAACTTAAATACCTACTATAATGAATATTGCAATAAGAATGATTTAAATGATTCATCAATTGCTTACAGGACATGCCTAAAAGGAAAAACAAATATTGACTTTGCGGCCAAAGCAATTGATTTTATAAAAAAATGTAATTCATGTTACATATTAGTTAGTGATTTTTCTAAATTTTTTGATTTTATAAGTCATGATAAACTAAAAGCTAACTTGTGCAAAGTAATGAATACTAACAAATTAGATGAAGATTGGTATAAGGTCTTTAGAAGTATGACTAAGTATTCCTATATTGAAAGAAATGACGTTGAAGAATTTTTAATTAATAATGGAATAGAAACAGAAGAAAGCATAAAAAATAAGAATAGTCTTTTTGATAATATTAGCTGGAAAGAAGCAAAAAAAACAATCGGAGATAAAATAAATATAAATAAGGAAAATTATGGAATACCACAAGGGTCCCCTCTAAGTGGAATATTAGCAAACGTTTACATGATTGATTTCGATATTAAGGCTCATAATTATGTTAAAAGTAAAAATGGACTATATATGAGATATTCAGATGATTTAATAATGATAATACCCAAAAATGAAGTTTCATCAGTTAATGATTTATGGGGTGAACTTAGTATTATAAAAAAAGAATATCCTACTTTAGAAATGAATATTGATAAAACATCTGGATATCTGTATGAAAATAATCAAGTTATTTCTCTTCATAAACAAATCGATGGAATGAAAAAAAGTGGAAACTTTATTAGTTATTTAGGTTTTTCTTTTGATGGAAAATATGTTAAATTTAGAGATAAAACTTTGACTAAATTTTTTTACAAGCTTTATAGAAAAATAGATTCCATGGTATTAAGAGAAAAATATAGAATCAAAAAGGGAAGAAAAAAGCATACAAAAATAGATAAACATAGAATTTTAAAAGAACTAAATTCTAGTCAAGGAGAGAATAAAAAGTTTATAGACTATGTTAATAGAGCAAAAAAAGTGTTTCCTAATGAATATTATATAGTTAATTTTAGAAAAAACATTAAGCTCAAGGTTTTTGAAAGGTTTGAAAAGGATAACAAAAAATTAATAGTGTTTAATTTGTGAGAATGATATTTTAAATTCTATAACTAAATCTTACAAAACTATAATGTAGATAATAATTTTGTAAAAATAAATGAATTTGAACTTAATGTTGAACCTCATTTTTATTTATACAATGAATTTGTAAATGATTTTTCGTAAATAAAAAGATCTTTCTATAATACAATAAAAAAATTAATGAATATCATTTATACAGATTTCTATATTTAATAATATACTAAAAATATACCATTAATAAGATTGATTACTAATGGTAGTAGAGAAGAAAGTATTATAAGAAGTAAATTAGATGAGATAGTTAGTAATAAATAATTGTATATAAGCAATATATATACTAATATTATTTTAGTATGAAGAAATTTGTCTAAATTTGTTGATTAAATATAAATAATTTGATATACTTAACTTAGTTAAAGACAGACGCTAGTACAGGTCTATTTAATAGATTTTTTGTGCTGCGTCTTTTTTGTGGTAGGGTGATATAGAATGAAGAAAAAAATAATAGTAATTTTAGTGTGCATTATATTATTGATGCCATTAAAAGTTAGTGCAACAAGAGGTTGCTGTTCACATCATGGTGGTGTTAGCGGTTGTAGTAGTTCTGGAAGACAGGTTTGTAATGACGGTACTTTAAGTCCTAGTTGTACATGTACACCAACAGTTACTTATACTTATGGGTGCACAGATAAAAATGCAAGTAATTATAATTCTAGTGCCAATAGAGATGATGGAAGTTGTATCTATTATACATATGGATGCACAGATGAAACAGCAAAGAACTATAACTCATCAGCAAATAAAGATGATGGAACTTGTGAGTACTATGTACTAGGATGTAAAAATCCATCAGCAGCCAACTATGATCCAAAGGCAGAGATTGACGATGGAAGTTGTATAATATCCACTAGTAAAAATATTGAAGATAATGATAGTGAAGATGAAAAGGATAATAATAGTTTAATAAACACAATCTTAGGTATAGGAGTAATATCAGGAGGAGTATACTTATATAAAAGAAAACATAAATAAAATTTTAAATATATTAAAAAAATAAAACATTAGAAGCAGAAGAAGAAAGAAAATATGTTTCTCACCATAATACTCATATAGATTTCTTAATATATAATAAAATAAGTAAAATACCATTATTAGTGATAGAAGTAGATGGATATAAATATCATAAAAAATATAATAAACAAAAAGAAAGAGATATATTAAAGAATAATATACTATCTAAATATAATATACCATTAATTAGATTAACTACTAATGGTAGTAGAGAAGAAAATATTATAAGAAGTAAATTAGATGAGATAGTTAATAATAAATAATTATATATATTTTATTATGCCTATTGCATCTATTATATATAAGCTATAGATATATACTAATATTATTTTAATATGGAGAAATTTTTCTAAATTTGTTGATTAAATAAAAATAATTTGATATACTTAAGTTAGTTAAAGAAAGACGCTAGTACAGGTCTATTTAATAGATTTTTTGTGCTGGCGTTTTTTATGTTAACTAGAAGTAGGAGGAAATAAAAATGATAGAAAGTATCTATATAAAAAATTTTAAAAAGTTTGAACGCGCAACGATTGTTATCAAAAAGCACAATTTATTTATTGGAGAAAATGATTCTGGAAAATCTACAATACTGCAGGCCCTAGATATATTTTTTAATCAAGAGAAAATTGATAAATCATTTGTAAGAGAGCAAGGGAAAACAGTTGAGATAGGAATTATGTATAATGGAAAATTTTATAAAAAAGAATACACTGGTGCATCTTATAAACTAAATGTAGTTCCTGAAAATATTGATGATCTAAGTGGAATAAAGTATATTTATATTCCTGTTGGTAATTATGATGTAAAACAAATGATACAACAATTGTCAATAGCAAAAACATTGGAGAATACAGATGACGACTTATTACAGAAACTTAAAGACATATCTCAAAATTCTATAACTGAGGTAATAAAAGGCGTTGATAGAAATTTTATAATATTGGATGAGAGTTCTACGGAAATTGTCGGAGAACAAAAATTTAAATATGATGCAAGCTTGAAATTTGATATTACAGCAAATGGTATTCCAATAGAAGCAAGAGGTTCTGGATTTCAAAAAAATTTATTATATGCATTGATTATAGGAAATAAATTTGATAATGTAATTTTAGGAATTGATGAAATAGAAAACTCTTTTTCTATTAACAACGCAAAAAGCATGATAAAAAAAATACACGATAAAATAGGGCAAACATTAATAACAACACATTCAGCACAAATTTTAAATGCAAGAAATGGAGCAAATATATATCCGTTGTTTAATGACAGAAATAGTTCGTTGATAGAATTACTTGAGAGTCTAGATAACGTAAATTCTAAAAGTTATATATTAGTTGAAGGCGCATACGATTTGGAGTGGATTAAGTCAGCGCTTAAACTTCTAGGAAAAGCAGATGAGTATTTTGTACTACCGGGAGGTGGTTGCGACAACATTGAATATTTAAAGAAAGAACTTGAAACTTCTGGTAAAAAGTGCTTTGTAGTAAAAGACGGCGATACTAATGAAGAAAGAGCATTAAAAAGAGAATGTATTGAATTGTATGCACCGTTAGATGCAGTAAATAAAATATTAAATTTAAATATAAAAGAAGTTCCATCAACAAAAAAAGAATTTTTTGATATGACAGTTATTGAAGGCAAGCGAAATGAAGATACAGTGAAAGCAAAACTTTCTAAAAATATAGATAACTATTTGACTCTTAATAATCCTTTGATAGAAGAAATAAAAAAAATATTAAATATGGAGTAAAAATAACCCGATTTTTTTAGAAATTGGGTTTTAAATTGACATAAAATATAAATTTATTCATTTAATGAAAGTTAAATATCTAAAAGCACTGTTTATATGTTATAATTAAATAAGAGATGAAGTATAGGTGATTTAGATGATAATAAAAGATAATAAAGAATTAAAACAAAAAGATTTTAAAAATGAAAAAGAATTACAAAAATACTTTGAGGAAAATTTGCAAAAGATTCTTGGATATAAATTTGTAGAGACAGAATTTGCTGTGGGCAATTTTAGACTAGATACCTTAGCATATGATGAGGAGAGTAAATCGTTTAGAATTATAGAATATAAGAACGTTAAAAATCATAGTTTAGTAGATCAAGGATATACGTATTTAAAATTGTTATTAGAGAGAAAAGCTGATTTTGTACTAAAGTATAATGAAAAAAATGATTCTAATTTAAAATTATCAGACGTAGATTGGAGTCAGTCAAGAATTATATTTGCGTCGCCAATTTATACAAGTTATCAACTTAATGCTACTGATTTTAAAAACATTCCTGTAGATTTGATTAAAGTTACAAGATATGAAGAAAATATAGTGGATATAGAATTTATAAAGAAGACAAGCAATGTAAAAGTAGAAGATATACAAATAGAATCAGAACAAAAAGAAATTAATAAAGAAATTAAAGTATATACAGAAGATGATCATTTAAACAAAGTATCTGAAAAAACCAGAAGACTTTATTATATATTAAAAAATAGAATATTAGAATTAGATGATATTGATATAGATGTAAAGAAAGTATATATTGCTTTTAAAGGAAGAAAAAACATAGTTGATGTAGAGTTTACTCAGAATAAATTGAGACTAGATATTAATATGAAAAAAGGAACATTAAATGATCCGCTAGGTATAACACGGGATATAACAAATGTTGGCCATTGGGGCAATGGTGATTATAGAGTAGAAATATCTGATGAAGATGATATAGATAATGTTATGCCATTAATAAAACAGTCCTTAAAAGTTAATAAAAAATAGTATTAATATGCAGTTAGTATTAATGCTATTATAAAATAGAAGGCGGTAAAACATGAGATATATAGGAAATAAAACAAAACTTTTAGAAGTTATTGATAAGTTTTTAATTTCAAAGAAAATTAACAAAAAAGGGATGATATTTTGTGATCTTTTCTCCGGAACTTGTACAGTTGGAGATTATTTCAAAAACAGATATGAAATAATTGCAAATGATAATCTTTATTTTTCATATACTATTTGTAATGGCAAGTTAAAATATAAATCAAAAACTTTCTTTAAAAAATTAGGATTTGATCCATTCGAATACTTTAATAATGTTGATACAAGCAAATATAAAGATGGTTTTTGTTATAATAATTTTGCTCCAGAAATTTCTGGTAGGCAATATTTTTCAGATGAAAATGCAAAAAAAATAGATTATATTAGAAATACTATAGATATATGGTTTGATGAGAAAAAGATAGATGAAAATGAAAAATATTATTTAATAGGAAGTCTATTAGAAAGTGCAAGCAAAGTGTCAAATGTAGCAGGAGTTTATTCTGCATATTTAAAAATTTGGGATCCTAGGGCTATAAAAAATATGGAATTTATACCATTAGAAACATATGGAGAACCAAAATATAATAATGAGGTTTATATGCTTGATGCTAATGATTTGATAAATAAAATTTCTGGTGATATTTTGTATTTGGATCCGCCATATACATCAACTCAATATGTAAGTCAATATCATGTGCTTGAAACAATTGCAAAAAATGATAATCCAGAAATTCATGGAATAGGTGCACATAGAGATAATGGAAATCAAATTTCTATGTGGTGCAGAAAAGGCTGCGTACACGAGGAATTTGAAAAATTGATAGCGAATGCAAAATTTAAACATATTATATTTAGTTATAGTGATGCCGGTATAATGTCAAAAGAATTTATTGAAAAAGTTATGAAGAGGTATGCAAAAGAAGGAACTTATGTATTTAAAAAAATAGATTTTGTAAAATATAAGAATACTCGAGCTGTGAATCGTGAACTAAAGGAAAATACTAAAAATAAAAGACATTATGAATGGTTATTTTACATTGAAAAAAAAGAGGAACCATATTACATATCACCACTTAATTATATTGGCGGTAAATATGAAATATTGCCATTGATAAAAAGTAACTTACCAAAAAACATAAATACTTTTTATGATTTGTTTGGCGGCGGTGGTACTGTTGGAATAAATGTAAATTGTGAAAAAGTAATTTATAATGATATAAATTGGATGGTAAGGGATCTTTTAGAAAAAATATCAAGAGATAAATTTTTAACAACTTATAACTATATTGAAAAGACAATAAAAAAATATAATTTAGAAAAAAAGAATAAAGAAGCTTATGTCAATTTTAGAAAAAAATATAACTCAAACCAAATTGGAAGTAGAAATCCACTTGATTTATATTTGTTAATCTGCTATGGCTTTGAACATCAAATAAGATTTAATAATAATTTAGAATTTAATAATCCATGTGGAAATTCAGGATATAATCAAGAAATGCTTGAAAAATTGACCTCTTATTCTAACAGAACAAAATCAATTAATATAGTTTTTAAGTCTATGGACTACAAGTCATTTGAAAACGAAATTTCAAAAGACGACTTTGTTTATTGTGATCCGCCATATTTGATATCGTGTGGTGCTTATAACGATGGCAAAAGGGGGTTCAACGGGTGGGATGAAAATCAAGAACAAGAACTTCTTGATTTCCTGGATAGGTTGAATAAAAAAGAAATAAAATTTATGTTGTCCAATATGAAGAATAGAAATGAAAAAATTAATTCAAAATTAACTGAATGGATTAAAAACAATAATTATAAATTAATCGTAAATAATCAAATAACAAAAAGAAATCGTCAAGATAGGCAAGAAATTATAATAATAAATTATTAGGTGGTGAATTATGGAAATAGTAGCTAGAGTATATAGTGGATATAAAGAGACATATAAAAAAATATATAAAGATGTAGTGATAAGTGCGTATAAAAGAAACGGTTTAACAATAGATTCAAATAATATTAGCTATCAAGTCATTTCACTTGATGGTAATACAGTGCAAAGTCAAAGAAGTAAAAAAGAAAGTTCAAGAACAATAACAATAATCGAAGATGGTATTATAAAGTATATTGTAGGTTTAAGTAATACTGGTTACGATGAAGATAAGTTACTAGAAAATCCAAACTTTGATTATGGACACACTGGATATCATGCAAATACATATTTTGCACAGGGAAGTAATAAAATATTTGATTATTATTTAACTGAAAAAGCTAAGAATAAAGATATAAAGCTTTACTTTTATATGTTGGATTTAAATAAAACACACCCACATGATAAAACTAATCTTATGATTTATCGTAAATTGGCTACAATCGGCTTTGATATACTAAATATTGAAAAAATAAAGTTTGACGAGTATATAGAAATGGGATTTAGTGTTGACGAAATTAAAGATGATATTAAATATATATCATTCAATAAGTTCGTAAATGATTTGAGTTTTATATCAAGCAAAAATAGTAGTAACGTTCCATCGTATGTAAAATGCATAGATTATTCATATGATATAGAAAAGGAAACAGATGAAGAAAAAGAAGAAGATTTCATTGATTTAAGAAATCAGGAATATATATATACATTCAAGACATTATCAGCAGAGGGATATGATAGTTTTTTAACGATGTGGGCATTAAGTATTTTAGCGGAAAAAGAACATAAAAAACTAAAATTTATGTTTGCTCCAGAAAAATACAATTTTAGGTTGGGACAAGAGGTTCCAAAATTTACAGATGGATTTACTAATCCTATTATAGAGTTAATGAAAAAAATTGGCTTAGATAAAGAGTATGAGACAACAGATGAAGTGAGACAACAAATTAATAGGGAAATTAATCAGTATGAAATATCAAAATTAAAAGGAACTATAAGAAATCAAGAATTATTTAAAAATAATCTTAGAAAGAAAGGAATACAAACCAAGTGTTATTTATGTGGTTGTGAAATAGAAAGTATTCTTGAAGCTGCACATTTATGGGGCGTTGCAGAAATAAAAAAATGTTGTACTCATGAAATAAATGATTTGCTGTCAAATACAGAAATGAGAGATCTTATAGATCAAGAAAGTGAACATAAAACAGAATTGTTTTACAAAAAATATATGCTTGCAAACTCCGGGGATAATGGTGTTTGGTTATGCAGTAATCACCATGGCTTATTTGATTCAAATTTTTATTGTTTTGATTCAAATACTGGAAAAGTTGTTGTAAAATTGAATGCAAATGAAATAGATAAAAACTTCTTTGACTTTTGTACTGATAGCAAAGAATTACCAGAAGAAATATTGACTCCAAAAACAAAGGTATTCTTATCTAGACGTCAAGAAAAATTTCAAATTTCAAACGAAATAAATTGCAATTTATAACATGTGTTCTGAGGTGAAGTTTATGATAAATGTTTCAGGAAAAATAGAAAATAATAAAAAAAAGAATATTATAGAAAATATAATAAATGTATTCAACGTAAAAGAAGATGTATATGGAGATGCATACATTGGCTATCCAGTGTATTCTATTGAATATACTAAAGAGGAATTAATATGTGATTTAGCCGTTGTATCCAATTATGGTTTCTTTATTATAAACATTATTGATAAAGAAGTTTTAAATTATGGAAAGATCCAAGATGATTTATATAATAAAATCGAATCAAGATTAAAAAGATGCAGTTTTTTAGTTAACAAAAGAAGCTTACCGTTTACAATAAATGTATGCTCATATTCAATGGTTAATACGGAAAAGATTGATGACTATCCTGTATTTACAAATTTTAATGATATAAACGAATATATTAATGATAATTTGGAAACAATCGAAAATCAAAAGATTGATATGATTCTATCCGGCTTACAAGAGGCTCAAGGTTTAAACAGAAAAAATCACCATATAAATGCTAATGAAAACTCAAAAGCTCTGTTAATTGATGAAATGAATAATATCATTGAAAAATATGATTGCAGTCAAACGAACGCAATCATGGAGGATCCAATAGGAGTACAAAGGATTAGAGGCATGGCTGGTTCGGGTAAGACTGTTATTTTAGCCAGAAAAGCAGTAGAATTACATATTGCACATCCGGAATGGACAATAGTTGTAACTTATTATACAAGAACATTAAAAAATCAGTTGTATAGCTTGATTGATAAGTTTTACATGACAAGAAATGACGGTAAGCATCCTGACTTTACTAAAGTAAAAGTAATGCATGCATGGGGTTCATCGTCATCGGATGGTTTATACTACGATATATGTAAGAATATGGAAATCAAATCATACACATATTACGAAGCAAAGAAAAAATATCCATTTGCCAGCAGGCCATTTGATTTATTATGTGAAGAAGTTTTAAATAGTGGAAAAGTATTTACCAAACAATATGATTGTATATTAATAGATGAGGCTCAAGATTTTAATGATTCGTTTCTAAAATTATGCTGTAAGGTATTGGGAAATGAAAATAGATTAGTTTATGCATATGATGAATTGCAAAGATTAAATGAATTATCAATGGAATCACCAGAAAAAATATTTGGTTTTAATATAAGCAAGGATACTCCGTTAATAACCTGTTATAGAAATCAACTAAGAGTTATAGTAACAGCACATGCACTGGGAATGGGGCTGTACAGAGAAGAAGGAATGATACAAATACCAAACTCCACAGACGTTTGGAAAAGTATAGGGTACAAATCCGATGAAAATATAATTGAAGGAAGGCCAGTTACTTTGTATAGGGATAAAGAAACTAGCCCGGATTTTTTAAAAGCAGATTCGAGTGATTTAATCAAAATAGATAAATTTGATGATTCAAATCAAGTTTATCTTAAATTACTAGAATCAATAAAAATCAATATTACAAGAGACAGTTTAAATCCAAGCGATATAATGATTATTGATTTAGATGGTATTAATGCAGCTGCTAACTTATCAAAAATACAATTATTAATAAATTCTAATTCAGATAAATATGCAGGAATAAATATCCATCAAGCTGGATCAGCAAATCCCGAAGACTTTTTTAGAAATGATTCTATAGTTTATAGTACCATTTTCAGGGCTAAAGGTAATGAGGCATATTATGTATATATATTAAATGCACAACGATGCATAGAGACCTTGAGTATAACCAAAGATAGAAATGCACTTTTTACCGCAATTACACGTAGTAAAGGTTGGGTAAGAGTTTATGGTTATGGGAATTCAATGGAAAAGCTATGCTATGAGTATGAAAAAGTTAAAGAAAACAATTATAAATTATATTTTAAAAAGTATCCAACTGAGAGCGATAGAGAGCAAATGGTAATATTAAATAAAGATATTAGTAAAAACGATTCCGATGCATTAACAAATACAAAAAAATTCATTGATGAAAATCAAAGTAACATGGAAATACTTTTAAAAGAACTATTTGGAGAAAAATATAAAGATAGGCTAAGGGATTTTGTTGTAGATGACAAGTGATGGTAATAAAACTTTTCTAAAAAAATTTTCTATAGACTATAATAGTTTACAAAAAGAATTATATGAAAAAAATATGATTAGAGATTCAAAATCATATTCTGTCATAGAAAATAAAGACATTTCAGAAATATCACGTAGCGGAAGAAAAAATGAATCTAATATTTTGTATGATAAGCATTTATCAGTAGAAAAAATTATGAGTACTTTATTAGAAAGAAAAGAATATAATATACTTTTGTATGATAGAAGCATAATTCAATATGACTTTATGATCAAAGATGGAAAAATAATTAAAGAACGATTGACCTTTATAAAAAAGCATAATTATCTATGGACAAAAGAGGAAATTTCTAATATGGATATTAATAATTTTGAAACAGATTGGTTTGATAATGAGATGGGAATACCAGTTATGATACGAGTTGATTATGATGAAGATAATCACATTGATGTTATACACCCAATAACTCACATGACGTTAAGTAACTATGACGAATGCAGAATTCCGATGATGGGTCCAATATCATTATATAATTTTATTGATTTTATATTGAACTTCTTTTATGATGATAGACTTGATTTTAAATCCAAATTCGAAAAAAATGATATAACCATAACAGAAAATGAAAAGAAAAGAATACATTTAGAATGGCAATTGTAAATTACGACTTTATATACAAAGTGATAAATTAATTAAGATTTTAATAATTATTTTATAATTTTATATAGTCAAAAAGACTTACCCACATCACAATGATGTACTAA
>ULNA01021143.1_pt1 | contig 11984 bp, 14 predicted proteins | sample 1951801 | NCBI WGS metagenome assembly ULNA01 (sample SAMEA4835565, study PRJEB28245) | human gut metagenome | biome: gut microbiome; material: fecal sample | place: Denmark | collected 2008
TTCTGACATTACAGACACCAAATCCTCTATTGCATTGTCACCTTCGCCACACGCAACAACCATAGGTATATCATACTTATATGCATACTTGCGAACGACATAAGCACTATGCCAGAAATGTCCATAAATAAGGTCCGGTTTTTGACAAAACTTCTTTATCGCATTAGAGATTCCTCTATAACGGAATTTCTCCAATAGATTATTCAACCATAGCGGGCAATTGCCCAATGACAAGGAATACGGTCTTACGACCCTATAGGGACTGCCATTGTTGTCAACAACCATAGAATATGGCAAAAATGGAACGTGCCTTAAATAATGACGAGTTAAACTTTGAGGTGCAATAACTGTTATATTTTCACCATGCTTAGCAAGTTCTTTAACCAATTGCTCGACAAACACAAATGTTGGACGACCTTCTGATGGGAAATCGTCACAGATAAGACAATAATTCATTATTTTACACTTTAGGAAGAACTATTTTTTTGCCTAATTTTTCATCCCATTTCTCGGGTGTAAACTTTCCGAATCCAGAAGATGGGAAAAAAGTCATTTCCCCAAAATATACTTTATCATTTATATAATATAAGTCAATCCGGACAAAAGGTATATTTTTAGATAGTTTTGTTGCTATTGATATCATTTCATCAAACTTTGCTGGTTTTTTATCGACCGTTCCAGAATTTTCGCATTCTGGATTTAGTCCGCAAAACGGTTGATGTTCCCAATTCATATCATAGAAATCTATAGTTTCCTTAGTCTGTCTATTAGCAATCACCTGACAATACCCAGGTCTACCATTGAAACAATAGAATTTATAATCCTGCAACTCTGCATCGCGCCCATTTTTCATATACTTTTCTGCAAAAATTTTTGGAACGATGTTTTTATAAGGATATTCTCTTAATAAAGGAAACAATTTCTTTTTCAAAGAAAGATTCATTGCAGTTTTAGCATCATTAATATTAAGCGAATTCTTATCTCTGCATATATAAACTCCACAACTACCACCGCTATGATTAGTTTTAAGAACAAATTGATTAGGCAACTTATCGAAATCAATATCATCAAATCGTTTCCAGACTCCCAATGTCGGGATAATATACTCTCTTCCGATAATATCTCCAACAATATCTTTTACCACTATTTTGTCTACGTATTTTGTATATTCAAAGTTTCTAGCATATATCTTTAGCCATTGGATTTTCTCACAGAATGTTGATGGTTGCTCAAGATTAAGACATCTTCCCATCACGATTCTATACCTTATTCTTAAATACAACTTGTCGTTTTGTATAAATTTTGAAAGCCTATCAAGAAATCCAAGCAATAATATACGAGGATTTTGTATAATATTATTAATTTTATTAATTAGTTTCATAGCAACTTATTGTTTCTTTTCGTAAAATCGCACCAAGTACAATTCCTGTAAAAGCACTTGTATAGGTATATGTAATAAAAGTACTATCAATAAATAATAACATAAAGAGTATTGCCCCTGAAGTTAACCAAACTGTTATAAATTTGGTCTCTTTTATAAAAAAACTCTTGACTTTTACAAAGTACTTAATTATAAAGAGCAACATGCCCCATAAAACCAAGAAGATTCCATAAGTATAAAAAAGTTCATAAAATGGCGAATCTACAAAAACTCCTGTGTCACTAGTTTCATTCGCTCTTTTACTTACAAAGCCATGTGGAAACAACAAATCATCAATATTATCATAAATCATAAAGAAATTTCCAACTCGTTCTTCGTCACCAGTATGATAATTTCCAGAAAGTGCATCTGAAGTCCTGCTAAAAACGCGCATATATATATCAGAATTTTGTTTTTGCACATAACTCTCAATTATTGGCATGAATTGCACAACGACGGCAATTGTCAAACTTGCTGCCAACAATACTGACATTGACATTTTTTTCAAAAATGTCAACAAAAAAGACACACCTAATGACAATAATGACACCAATAACAATCTTCTCAATGCCGCTGTAAAGCATAAGAAGGCGACGATGCCAAATATTATAGAATATTTAATAAAATTCGGTTTATATATAAAAGAAAAAGCAATGCATAATGGTATTGCGACCATATTTCCATACGTTATTCCCATGAAGCCAAAAGGTATAAGCCCCATGAACTTCATTATAATGACCAAAGCCCAACCAATTATGCTACTAACACTAACAATAAACATAATCTTATAAAATAAGTCATTCATAACTATGGTCTTTCCAAATTCCATGAATATTAGAACGCACAAATATGCCCTTGCCGTTGTCAATATTGCTGTCAATGCAAATTTACCATATAATACTGCTATCAGTACAAAAAAGATAACAAACAAAAATGATAATAGGATGGAGCTTCCTATTGGTTTCTTCAATATAAAATCTTTTCGTCTTAAATATAAGATAGGTAAAAATATCAATTCGGGTATAGTCGGGAAACCAATTTTAGAGAACATTTCGGCAGACAAACATGAACACAACAACCCGACTATGATATATGAAGCATAAAACTTAAACTCTTTCATAAGCAATACCAAGAATATCAAATATTTTTGTAAAACGCATCCACCATGTATGCTCTCTTACTGACCTTACTCTTGCTGCGTTCCTAATAAATTCTCTTTCGGTGGCTCGCCTGTCATCAAGATAGAATTTAGCTTTATCTATAAATTCATCATCATCTCTATAAAAGACTATCTCCTTTCCTTCTTGATAATAAGAGGCCAATTCTTCATTATAAGTTGTAAACTGAATACCACTACACATTGGTATTTCAAATGTACGTAAATGAAGTTTAAAGACAGGTTTTTTTAACAAGTAGGTATTTCTCAATTCCAAAACATTCAAATCTAATGCATAGTCAGAATAAAGCCCTACCATATTATCAAAAGAAACAGATGGATAATGATTCAAATATTCATTGTTTTTATTTATATGGCATTTATAAAATAATGACAATAACCGACTATACATCACTTTCCGTCCAATATCGAAAGAAAAATGGCGTAGAAGAGTTTGTGGCGAAAACTGTGCAGGAAGAGGCCTCCTCTTTGTTAATAAATCTTGCTTGGGTTGCAAATCATGGGGTAATCCATAAAAAACGTCACACCTTATGTCGTTCGATGTAAGCTTGTTTATTTTCAAACTCCTCGTTCCATATGGAGTTCCTATAAAACATATGGCAGGTATATCCCTACTGGGAGCGTCTACAAAAGTATAAGGATTCGCAGCATAAGGCATAAAAATTGTTTTAGCACCCCATTTTTGCATCATTTCTTTTGTTTCATAAGATGTAATCCATACCAAATCAAAGTATTTTAATATTTTTTTATGAGCATATGGATTATGAAGATTATCAATACATATTAGCAATTTTGGAATTGAAAAACACGATATTTCTTCCATCGTAGAAGGATACAAGGTTCTATATCCACATGTGCTCATAAATAAATCATAACTACAATCCGCCTTTAGCTTATCTACTAATGCAGCATTAGCAATATCAAATGTTTCAAAACTAACAGGATTAAAAATATCAATTTCCACATTATGACGTTTTAATTCGTCAATAAAATGGATATATTGCCATTTCTCCATATTAGTTCCGTAATCAGCAAAGTAATATAAAATCTTCATTATTTCTTGTTGTTTACACTATTTTTTCTTAATTATGACCAGCAACTCCTTTAATGCATAATTCTTAAAGACAAATGCAATACTTATATAAATAATAGTTCCCAGTATCAATTGTTCCATCAATCTAAAAAAAGAGCTCCCGATTAAATACAAATCTATTGTTTTAAGCGCTATCATCATTGAAAAACCTAATAAAAAAGTAGGCAACAAATCTTTACATTGAGATGCTACGGAATAATTGATTTGTTTACCACATGTATAAAGATTTATAAACAAAACAATTATTGAATATACGACTTGCCCCCAAACAAATGTCTCAATATCAAAAAAGGAAGATACCAATAGTATTGTCAACAAAACGACTCGCCGAATTATCTCTAAACTCAAATATTGCCTTCCCTTTCCTTTTACCGATAATACATTTAAGTTAATTGAATGCAATGGATACAAAACACCATTCAAACATAAGATACTAAAAAAACCACCTGCCATAACCCATTTTTCGTCAAAAAGCACACCAAATAGATTCTTCGCCGAACCCATTAACAGGAACATAACAAACGAAACTACAAAAAATGTCACACGTATTATCTTTTTATATACGGCAGCCAGCATTGCATCATCTGATTGAAATTTTGACAAAACAGGAAAACTAACTCTTTGCACAACCTCAGTAATACTGGACGATGATATATTTTGTAGTTTTTGTGCTTGTGAGAAATTACCTAAATCCGTAGGCGTGTAGATTTTTCCTATAACCAAAACATATAAGTTATTAAAGAATGATGCAACAAGAGAACTAAGCATCATGTTCATTGAAAAACCAAACATGCTTTTAATAGATTCAAATGAAAAAATCATTAATGGCTTCCATTTGGAAAACATCCAAAGCACTATACACTGAATGCTATAAAAACTCAAATTTTGAAAAACTACTGCCCATACATTTTTACAATATAATGCCAAACAAATACCAATAATACCAGAGACGATTGCAGCTATCAAAGAAGTCCTAAATTGGGTTTTAAAATCAATGTTCTTTGTCAAGATTGTTACTTGTATCAAACTTAACGCGCTTATAGGCAATACCAAGAATGTCACTTTAGAAATGCTTTCAAGTTCTGGGATATTGTAGAAATCTGCTATATACTTTGAACAAAAAAACAATAGGACATATAAAACAATGCTTATAAAAACATTAAAATAAAAAACAGAGGAATAGTCTACATCAGTAGAGTCCTTTTTGCGAATCAATGCTGTTTTAAATCCACCATTAATTAAACAAAGTGATACAGCTGTAAATATAGACAACATCCCTACGGTACCAAAGTCAGAAGGTTTCAAAAATCTGGCTATAACCAATGTACACAGCATTTGGATGCCAAGCGTAGAGAACTGCTCTATGGCACTCCAAATAACACTACTTATAGCTTTCTGCTTTATACTATCCCCCATCCTTAAATATATTTTACTGAAACAGTTGGGCTAACCTACCTTCCTCTTCAAAATCAAAAACACGAGTAAATCCCTCTTTGACAACCTTTGCTGGTGTACCAGCTAAAATGCAGAATTGTTTATCAAAGGATTTGTTTACCATACTCCTGGAAGCGACAATACATCCATTTGGAATTATTGTCCCCTTGTTAATGCATACACCATTACCAATCCACACATTATTACCAATCCTTATGGGTTTCGTACGCGGAAAAGATTCTTTTGTATCTATTTTTTCAATAAAATGGAAATCTGTATCAAGGATTTGAACATTCCAAGACATTCGAACCATTTCCCCAAAAGAAATAGACTTTTCACTATAAATTACGGAGTCAGCCCCTAACGTAAGATTGTCCCCAAATATCATTTTCGAGCCCTTTGATGCTATTAGAATGGTTCCTGTATGAAAGATTGCATGTCCCTTAAAGACAACTTCTCCACTTATATCAATGTAATTCCTTTTTCTTATATCATCTCTAAATATCAATAATACACCAAAAGAAATCATACCTGTTTTGATATGCCCTTCAATCTTTAACAGCCCCTTTGTACTACGGACGATTGTATTTTTACCGATTAATAAGGGTAGTTTTTTTGCTTGTCTAAATGGCAACAACTTAAAGTTATAGTAAAGAGTTTTAACTATTGAAACGCGATTAATAACAAGCCATATTTTATACAAATTATTATGTAGCATATACTTTGCTCACTAATTAATATGAATATTTCAGCATTTTACACTTACTTGAGAATTTTATTATCAACAACGATGTTAAGATACTAAGAATTAAGACCATACAAAATCCCAACATTCCTCGTTCAATCAACATAAACTTCAGTAAAACATATTTCCATATTCCATGGGTCAAATATATCAATATGGACGTTTTCCGACAATAGGATGCAATAGACGCCTTAATTGATATATTATGTTCTATCAATAATATAACGACAAGAGGAGCAAGTAAAAACAAACTAATCATTGTATCAGTATTTACAACATCACTATACTTTCTAACATATAATCCAAATCCTATTTCACACACGAACAATATTATTGAGCATAGAAATAATGGTTTATAAACATACTTCTTTTGTTCAATGGAAAGGATTTTTTCTGCCAGCCATTTGCCAATATAGCAAAATGGAACTGCTACAAAAAAAGAATTCCAAGGTATCAGAATCGCCAAAATCATATTATATCCTTTTAAGTTAAACAAAGAAGACACTATCGGATTTATTAACGTTCCTGATAAAGCAAATATGGAAAAAGCTATACTAATGAAAATAATTGCTTTATTCCCATATCTTCGAGAAACATAATCAACGACAAGCATTCCTTCGCATAATGCTGTTAAATACCATGACGCACAGAATGTATTATTAATAAACACCCCCCTCATAAGGAGACATATTTTTATTAGAAAGCTATAATCTGATTGTATAAAAAACCTATCAATAATAATTGGAAGTTCAACAACAAACCAAAAGCAATAAAGTATAACTATTCTTTTGAGAAAATCAATTATATTTTTGCCTTTTTCATTTTTCGTCTTGAAGAATATAAAACTTGAAAAAACGAAAAAAAACGGCACAGCTATCCGACACAAAGAAGTAATGATAAAATTAAAAACGGGGTAATCGAAAAAAGGATTTGTATGAATTGCGACTACCATTATTGCCGCAAGAAACTTAAACACATCTATTGAATTATAACTACTCTTTACCATTAGTTATTATTTTTAATCCATTCCTATCAGCGATATTCTGTAGCAATAATATTAGTATATTTTTTACGAAGAGCATACAAAAATAAAGTATAACACACCATTATTTAATGATATCTTCAGCGGACAGTTTCTTTCTCTGCTAACGCATCAACTATCCGGCGGCAAGCCTGTCCATCACCATAAGGATTGACTGCCTGCGACATCTTGGCGTATGCCTCGACATCATCAAGAAGAGTGCTAACCTCGTTCATAATCTTGTTATAGTCGGTACCAACAAGGTGTACGGTACCTGACTTGAGAGCCTCAGGACGCTCGGTGGTATCACGCATTACGAGTACGGGCTTGCCAAGGCCTGGGGCTTCTTCCTGAATGCCACCTGAATCGGTGAGAACGATGGCCGCCTTAGACATAAGATGAACAAACTCCAGATACTGCAATGGCTCAATGAAGAAGAAATTAGGACGAGTCAAGTCCTCACCAAATACTTCATGAATAGGCTTGCGCACATTGGGATTAAGGTGCATAGGATAGACGAAATCAACATCAGGATACTTCTCCGAGAGGTCCTTCATGGCAGTTACCATACGGATAAATCCATCACCAAAATTCTCACGGCGATGTCCGGTAATCAGCACCAATTTCTTGCCGTTGTCAAGACGAGCAACATCATAACCAGCCTGAAGAAGAATCTCGTCCTGCTCCTTGGCGAGTGCTGCATCATTGTTGAGTTTATCAACAACCATATGCAATGCATCTATTACGGTATTACCCGTAACATAAACCTTACCATGAGCCTTCTCTTCGAGCAAATTCTTTTCTGACAATGGTGTCGGAGCAAAGTTATACTCGGCAATACGCCCTGTTATCTGACGATTCATCTCTTCGGGCCAGGGGCTATAAATATTATGGGTGCGCAGTCCTGCCTCTACGTGACCAACTGGAATCTGCTGATAGAAAGCAGCAAGGGCAGATGCTGTTGACGTAGTAGTATCGCCATGCACCAGCACGACATCAGGCTTGCATTCCTTAAATACATCACGCATACCAGTAAGAACACGAGCTGTCACGTCATACAAGTCCTGTCCTTGTTTCATGATATTCAAATCATAGTCAGGTTTCACATCAAAAATAGTTAGCACTTGGTCAAGCATTTCACGATGCTGACCAGTCACGCATACTACAGTTTTAAACTCGTCTTTTTGTTTCTGAAACTCCTTAACCAATGGGCACATCTTTATTGCCTCTGGACGAGTTCCAAAAACGAGCATTATTGTTTTCATAATTATTTGTTATTATTAATTGTTACTACTGGTGTTTAGTTCAAAATAATAGACTTTACTTTTCTTATCTTGTTAGTGCTCAATTTAGGGCATACCCTTTTGTATAGGCACTTTTGTGAGTGCATATATATTGAGAGGTTAAAAATTTTACTTGTTTATTGACGATTACATACATTTTACACACAAGTGATTTCTTTCTAATTTAAGCCCTAATTGAGTGCTTACTCATATCTATTAGAATTTGTAAATCTTACTGATTACTTGAATATAGGGGTAATATTATAATATAAAGTTGTCTCACAAGAACATCCTGAGGCATCTAGATATTTCCAATCCTCTTTGCCATCACAGTATTTTTTGCCCTCAACAACTTTATGAGTTCTTATTGCCTCTAAGATTTCGTCAGTTAGGAAGAAACCACTACCTGTACAATCTCGATTGAGACATTTATGATACCAAAACAACTTATCGTTTGGATTCAATACAGTATTGCCAACCAATGGCTTAGTTTGGCTAACTCCTGTGTTAAAATTTAGTTTATAATGTATTTCGACTTTAAGTACAGCACTATCAAATTCGCTTATTTTTCGAGCAGAACGCCTATATATATCATAGGTTCTGTTTCTTGCTTCTATTATCTTGTACTTATTCATAATTACTTGATGATTTAATTTTCAAACGTTTATACAACTACACAAAATCTAATGATTGAGTTTGACTGCTATATTAAATCTTTGACTTTATCCAAACAAGAATCCTTATTCATATTTAACTACACCACAAAGTATAGCCAGTTACCACCTAAATCAAACCAATTATATCCTTCTTGACTATTAGGACACAAAAAACCTACATATTCAAGAGCCATCGTATATATGGAAAAAACTTTATTCTCCCCCACTAATAGAAAGGATAAATTATTTGCTTCATCATATCCTAACATTACATTCTGTATTTCTGATTTAATCAAATAGAAATCACATGTAAAGCCTGCTGTACTGATGACATATAATCCGCAAAATGTTGGATTAAAAGGGCTTGCATTTATATTTTTTAAAGGGTTTATTTCCCAATTGAGCAAAGGATTGATCTTCCAATTACGAGCAGGGTTAATCTGCCAATTACGCAAGGGATTTATCTTCCAATTACGAGCAGGATTAATCTGCCAATTACGCAAAGGATTGATCTGCCAATTACGAGCAGGGTTTATCTGCCAATTACGCAAGGGATTGATCTTCCAATTACGAGCAGGATTAATCTGCCAATTAACACTGGGATTACGAAAATCTTTTCGAATAGATATAGACATGACTACAATTCGGTAAAAATAGCAATAGGGTCAATTATACATTCGTTTGAAGAACGTCCGTTGAATTGCATTTCAAGATTGGCAATCATTTCATGCATACCTTGTGTCGCAGTTTTCATATCTGCACCTTCGGTAATAGGCATCTTTGGCTTAGGATTGCCAACTTGAGTGATGACACCAATAACAGTAAATTCTTTTTCTGTTATTCGCGAATACTTTGAGATTAACACATTCTCATTCTCTTTCAGACATTGTAGATTTATCACTGCAGAGAATAATAATGGTGAATTTTCTAATATGATTCGAGCCTCAAATCCGTCTTGATAACCGAATCTCATAACTGTAGATAGGTTCTTGACGTATTTCTCATCCAACACAAGACCTGCATTCTTCAAAATTTCTTCAATCTGCTTTTCACCATATTGTTGTTGTCTGTGACGCTTTTCCCTATCTCTTGTTTCGTTAGCATTTTGTTTCAGCTCTTCTATTTGCTTATAGAAAGCTTCCCCTTGCAACCTTCCTAAGGCACGACCTATATTATTGAAATTATCAATTATATATTGCATACGTGAATAATCACAAAAAATTATTTTACCACGTATTCTAACAAAACCTTTATCTTGCAAATTAGAAATATTATCATTACATTTTACGTCATATAGAATTCCACGGTTTTCCAATTCCTTCTCAAAGAGATTAAATGCGAAGTCATGAAGGTTACGCATTTCTGATTTACTTCTTGATTGGAACATCATGTCAGCCATAAAACGACCAGAAAGGAAATTTCCTTTTTGGCTATTTACATCGTTTTGACCTTCAGTTTCCTCTTGCAATATGTACTGAGTCATGCCCTCAAACAATTGCGAAGAGATAGAATACATCTTGTCTTCGTCGAGGTATATGAACGACTTTATCTTGCTGCTTTCTTTATTTTCCATTTGCAAATCTCTTTTGTCTTGATTCTTTACTGCTAAGATAGTTCTGAATATTCTTTTTCCGATATCTCACTATCGAAATAATTATATTAATTACTGCAATTACAAAGAAAAGCAAAACAGTAATTAGGTATATTAAACTAATATTATTCATCTGAATGGGTGTTAAGTTTAATGATCAACTTATAACTAAGTCCAAATGACAATATACAGAGTAACACAGAAGTTGTATTCAGTGTAAAAGTATTCAATATTTTTGTATCAGAATTTTCCTGCACATAGAGAAATCCTAAATTGATGCTTAAGAATATCAAGCTCATGATTGACCAAAAGTTATTTTTCAATTTGTATATTGAATCCATATCACCTTCTTTCACATTCTCCATCTCATTTATGCAAGATAGATTTAGCGTTAATCCGAAAAACACAAAATCTATTGGTGAGAAGAACATATCAATTGATATGTTTGCCATAAATAAAGCTGTGATAGCTCGTATAATAATAGGGAGAGCTCCAACTATGGCTGTATAATATATCCAAACCTGTTTTTTCATTTTCACACGTTAATACTCAATTTAGGGCATAGCCCTTTGTACTGGCACTTTTGCAAGTGCCTATATATTGAACTTTATCACTTATTTAATCCTGTACGCTTCAACTTTGCTTCCAAATATGCTGCCTTGCGTTCTGCAGCTTTACGTTTCTTGGTTTCTTCCTGTATAGATGTTTTTAAAGACTCTACACGAGAAAGCATTTCATCAAGTTTGGATAAACGTTCTGCATCCTTTTTACGCTGCTCAAGGAAATCCTGCAAAACAAGATTCATTGCACGCTTCTCCAAATCCAACTCACGAAGACGCTCGACAAGAGTGTTGATTTGTTGTTGTCGTTCTTCAGATGCCATAAGATTAACAGAATTTATTGGTTGTATTTTAGAGTTGCCCTTACAGGGCGCATTGCATGTAAATACCTTATACACCGGGCAATGCCTATGAGAATTAGGAATTATGAGTTATGAGTTTTGAGTTATTCTTGGCTAACGCCTGCGATTGTGAGTTGGGCAATTATGAACAAGAATTAATTGTTGTAATATCGAGCGTACCATTCAGCAAAGCGTCTCAATCCTTCTCTCAGACTTGTGTTTGGCTTGAATCCGAAGTCTTGCTCCAATGGGATTGTGTCTGCATAGGTTACTGGCACATCACCTGGCTGCATAGGTACAAGTTCCTTGTGAGCTTCAAAATCATAATCCTTAGGAAGAACTCCTGCACGCACCAGCTCTTCCTGCAGGATGGTTACGAAGTCAAGGAGGTTTTCGGGAGAGTTGTTACCGATGTTGTACACCTTGTAAGGGGGGATGGGCAGTCCGTCCTCGCCGTTCTGCTTCTCAGGGGCGTGCTGCATGATGCGCACCACTCCCTCCACGATGTCATCGACATAGGTGAAGTCGCGCTTGCAGTTGCCATAGTTGAAAATCTTGATGGTCTCGCCTTTCACCAGCTTGTTGGTGAAGCCGAAGTACGCCATATCGGGACGGCCGGCGGGGCCATAGACGGTAAAGAAGCGGAGGCCGGTCGAGGGGATG
>ULNA01004006.1_pt1 | contig 11497 bp, 5 predicted proteins | sample 1951801 | NCBI WGS metagenome assembly ULNA01 (sample SAMEA4835565, study PRJEB28245) | human gut metagenome | biome: gut microbiome; material: fecal sample | place: Denmark | collected 2008
CTTTCTGGATAGCCTTGGTGTTATCTGTAGCAGATGTAGAGGCACCATAATCCTTGATGTTAAACGTGTTTGCTGATGTGATGGCAGGCAACTGTGGCAGTTCTACGGCAGTCCATCCTTCAGGAGTGTTCTGTGCACTCTGCTCAGCTGTGATACCAGCGAAAGTTTGTGCCTTAGTGAACATTGGCAGAGCCATGAGCGCAGCAAGCACGACTGTTTTAATGATTGATTTCTTCATTTCTTCTTAGGTTTATCTATTTTATTATTTTTGTATTCTATAAGATTTTCTGCAAAGTTACGACATTTTTGCTTATCGCATGCAGATTGTGAATGAAAAAGTACGAAAACGATTACGCATACCTTGCTCGGCATCTGTTTCATACCATGCAGAATAGTATCATTTGATGGAAACAGGATGTAGCAGAAATTACGTCGCGACGTATCTGTTGCTGCGTCGTGACGCACTGATTGCTACGTCGTGACGCATCAGAAGCTGCGTCGTGACGTAATTTCGGGAACATCGGCAAGCGGAGCCGCTTACCAGGGGCGTGGTAACAGGTGGCAATAAGGTGACAATAAAAACACCCCTTGCTGCCACCCATTATTCGCTTATAATCAGATGGTTAAGTCTAAGTGTGATATTAGTGGTATTAGATTTGAGAAAAATAATTTTTCTTTCAGTAAATTCGGCCTTTGAAGTAAGCTGATGAAACCATGTTCTTCATTGCGCAAGTTCATACGTTTCATTGAGCCGATACATCCGACTGCGCTGGTTTAAAGATCCGACTGCGCTGGCTTGAAGATTCGATTGCGCTGGCTTGAAGATATGACTTCGTTGGTTCGAAGATTCGAATTCGTAAGCAGAATGAGACGGATTTGTTTGCAGAATGAAGTGGCTGAGTTGGCAGAATGAAGTGACTGAGTTAGCTGACAGAAGTGGCTGAAATAGCGAAAAAAAGAGGGCATGTCATCCCACTTGTGACACACCCTCTCTATTATTCGTATAGTATTATTGTTTCAATTTCTTGATTTCTTCGATAGATAAGCCTGTGGATTTTGCAATGACGTCTATTGGAGTGTTGTATGTCAATAGGTTCAAAGCAATCTCTTTCCTACCTTTTTCCCTACCTTTTTCTATTCCTTTCTCTTCAGCATGCTTATATACCGCATAATTGTCCCACATGACCATCATGCTGTTGTCGTATTTTTCCTGTTCCTCTTTGGTCAGGCTCTTGGAGTCGGCGATTTCTGCCAGTCTCTTGAATATCTTATGCTGAGCCTCGAAAGGCATTTTTTCCAATGTCTCCATATGCTTCAAATTATAAATCCAACAATCTAAAAACGTAGTACACTCTTCCTTATGTACTTACGCTGCAAAGATACGCTTTTCTTTCGTAACTTCCAAGAAATTAACAAAAAAAGTTTTTGTGGGTGTGGGGGAGAGGGAGAGAAACAAAAAAGTGCAACGCCCAGTATGGGCATTGCACTTTATTTAAATATATCCATGTTTTTAGGTGATTACCATCTTGGGTCACCAACACCGAGCTTCTTAACCCTCTCGTTACCGATAGTGAAGTCGCCCTTAGCGGCATTCTTATACTCATGGTCATCAACCTTGCCTGCCTCGTCAGCAAACATGTTTGACTTACCCTCTACGTCTGCTACATTGAGCTTAGCGCAGTTGAAGTATACGTTGTTCTGGAATGTTGGAACGCCAGTCTTTGACTGGTTAGACCATACAGCACCAGTGTTTGAAACGATGTTGTTTGTCCAATTGATTGCGTTGCCTACATTGCGAACATAGAGCCAGTCGTTTACCCATTTGGCTGGTTGCAGATGAACCACACGACCATAAGCGTGCTTATCCAGGAAGTGGAGGAACCAGTCTTCGCCGTTTTGGGAGAAGCTGTATAAAGAAAAAAGGCTGTATCAGAAGGACAATGCCTGAAGATACAGCCTTTAATGATTAAGGAATATTATGTTTCTTCAAATGTTTGGTCATATATTACTTGATATTACCGATATTCTTGTCAACCAATGTCTCGTTGGTGATAGTGAAGTCACCAGTAGCAACGTTCTTGAAACCAGGATCAAGATTGATGCCCTCTGTATCGAATGCCTTACCTGCACCTCCGTCAGGGTTTTGCTGTAAGGTAGCAGCATTGTAGTAGTTGTTGTTGCTGAATACGAGGTTGTCGGTCTTTGTGTCCTTGCTGAAGAATACGTCTGCGCTCATTTCTGCAAATACATTGTTCTTGATGTTTGCTGTGAAGAACTTGTCGCCTGCCTTGTTAGAACGAACGTAGAACAAGCCCTTAGATGTAGCTTCTACCTTATAGAGGGTATTGTTCTCGAAGTTGATGACGATAGGCTGCTTGGCATTGTAGTCGAAACGGAAGAAATCAGAACCATTGCAAGAGTTAGCTACGGTACAGTGATTCATGTTCAACTTTAAGATAGCGCCCTTCTTCTTCTGAGAGTCGATAAAGCGCTTGCCTGCGCACATGTCGTGGAAATAGCTGTTGGTAATATTCAGCTCAGCTACCTCGTAAACATTCTCACCAGGTTCTGTAAAGAAGTTGCCATATCCGCTAACCTCGATATTCTTGACGTTGATTGTTCCAGAGCAGTTCACACCCTTGATCAGAGCATCTGCAGTAACACCTTCAAACTGGATGTTTTCTGTAGTGAAGCCGGTAGCTCCGTCGAGTACGAACTTGATACGAGCCTTGACTGGCTTGGTGCCGAGACACTTGATGGATATGTTCTTGCTGATGGTCAACTCCTTGGTTGTTTCAGCACCATCGGTTCCTGTGTAGATAAACTCGTTGGTAGAACCGTCCTTAGCAGGGAGCAACATTACTGTACCGCCCTCTTCTGTAGCATCAATCAATGCCTGAAGGTCAGCACCTGGATAAGCAGGAGTATAGTTTGGCATGGTGGTTACAGAAACCTTACCGCGAGCCTTGGTGCCATTCAAAATAGTGAATGTATACTTGGTTTCGTAGTTCAGACCTGTAATGGTTGCTGTACCATTCTGCTTCTCCTCATCAGAGAGTGTATAAGTCTCTTCCTTACCGCCTGTAATAGCAATGGTAGTAACTTCTGAACCTGGAGTCCACTTCAATGTTACGCTCTTTGCAGTGATATCATCATCAGTAACGGTTTCGAAAATCTGCTCAGCATCTGTTGTAACAGAGGCTTCTGCCCAATGAGATTCCTTGGAACTACCTATAGCCTTGATACGGATAGAGTAGGTAGTTTCGCCAGAAAGATCTGTAATGAGATAAGGAACTGTTGTTACGTCTGTATATTCATAGGTTGGAGTTCCTTCAAACTTCATATCAGCATCGTCAGCAAACAACTGAATGGTGTAGCTGTCTGCTTTAGACAAACATTCCCAGGTAAGTTGTACATTAGTCTTGTTCTGTACCTTAGCCTCTACAGCTGTAGGCTTGAAGAGTCGGTCGTATTCTACGCTTGTCAACTCATCATCTGGGTCTGAGCATCCTGCTGCGGTAAAGAGTACCGCAGCAAGAGCTAAGATATAAGTTAATTTCTTTATAATATTCATAATCTTTTCTTCTTGAATGGATTAATAATTATAATCGTTTTTGAGCAAGCCGTTGCTACCATCGATGAATACCTTCCAGATAGGCCAGAACATCTTCTCGTCTGGATTGTTGATGTAGAGATAGTTCAGATACTTGTCAATCTTGTTATTGTTGTCAGTAACGCTCTTATTGTCATCCTTGCTCTCACCGTCAACGTGCTCTCTATAGGTAAACCAGTTGGTGCTGCTTTCGTAAAGAGACTTGCCCTCTGCATCAGTCTGTCCTGCTTCCAAGCCATAAACCTCGTAGCTGTCAGCATCTGTGCTTGCTGCACCCAAGCCCTCGTTGAAGTAGAGTTTCTTAGGGTAGTTGGCATAGATTCCTGTACGGTTGGCCAATTGGGTCATCTTTTCCTTGGTTTGTGCAAGAGTGCTTCCTAACTTACCCCAACGCATAAGGTCGAGCTTGCGCAATCCTTCACCAGCGAACTCAAACTTGCGCTGGTCTTCGATGGTAAGCTGGAAACTTTCCTTGGTAGATGCTTCGTTCAAGATGGTGCTAACCTTGGCTGAAGGATAAGCACGGTTGAGTATTGGCATCAGATATTGCTTTGCATTAGCAGGACCATTGAGGGCATTCTCTGCTTCGGCAGCCATCAGGTAGATATCTGCGTAGCGAAGAACCTGATAGTTGATACCGTCATCATTGGTAGAAGTAACCTTACGTTTCATCCACTCAAAGCGAAGCTTACCAAAACTCCATCCACCGCCAGAACTACCTGAGATAGTCTTCACACCTTCATCCCATGTATATGGAAGACAGGTAACGTTGCGGCGAGCATCGTCTTTGTCAAAATCATACCAGAGAGTAGGGGTAGGGCCGTTCACACCACCCTTTGGCAGTTTTGTCCAGCTATCTGCAGTCTTGTGCTTGCCACCCCAGGTGTAAAGTACACGACCACGACCGTCTGAGAAAGGAAGCTCATAGATAGACTCCTTACCAGCTGTAACATCCTCTTTACAGAGGTTGCGGAAGTTCTCGTCGAATTTTGTGCCCAATTTGTTGCAGCCTTGATTGATGATGCTTACGCACTCATCTTTTGCAATGGTATACATCTGATTGCGCTCGTTCTCATCCTGAAGATTATAACGGAGACCTTCGTTTGGCCACTCAGATTTACCAGCAAGGAAGAGAGCGATACGGGCACGGAGACCCTTTGCAAAAGACTTGCTGACCCGTTCTGTTGACTTGGTATAAGAGTTTTCGTTAGGCCAGCCGAGATAATTCTCAGCAGTCTCCAAATCCTCTATCAATTTCTTGAGAATGGTAACACGGTCAGTCTTTGGCAGATATACTGTCTCTGAGGTGTTAGGCTCAAAGCGATAAGGAACATCGCCCCATGCCTTTACCAGGTCGAAGTAGATAAATGCTCTCAATGAAAGCAACTCGCCATAGAGCTGGGCCATATTCTTATTGGTGTCAATATTGCCATATTTCTGGATAGAAACGATAGCCTTGTTGGCACGCTCAATACCCTCATACATTTTTGCCCAAGCGTTTGAACTTGTGTTCATGTATGTATTGGTAGAAGAGGCTGAATAGCAAGCCAATGATGCTTCCTTATCGGTAGATGGGTCGCTCACACCGGCATAGTTGTTGAAAATCTCGCAGTCGGTATTGGTTCCATAATATGGAATGAAGCGACCACGATATGAGTTGGTCTCACCAAAAGACTGGTGGATACCCATAACGGCAGCATCAGCAAGTGCCTCGGTAGAGAAGACTGTTTCTTCTGTAATAGAAGACTGTGTTGGAGCCTCCAAATCACACGAAGACATCAATGTTGCTGCACAAAGAAATGAAATATATAATGATTTTTTCATTTTTATAGTCTTTTATTTGTTAGAAGTTGAGGTTCATACCGATTACAAACTGACGGCTCTTAGGATATGCTGAGTAGTCAACACCTGGGGTCAGGTTGGTCTTGCGGATGGCTGATACTTCTGGATCAAAACCTGAGTAGTTGGTGATGCAGAATACATTGTATGCGGTTACATAGAAGCGCAGACTGTTGATTCCTGCACGCTTGGTAAGATTCTCAGGCAGGGTGTAACCCAAAGTCAATGTGCTCAAGCGGAGGAATGATGCATCCTCTACATAAGCGTCTGTCAAGACATACTTACCTGTGTATGGTGACCACATCGTTGTGTTGGCATTGAGTGCAGCTAATTCTTCTGCATTATCCCAGTTTAGCAAGTTACCGTTTGCATCGATGTTGGTCCAGCGTGAACCGCCAGCCATCTTATCGATGAGGTTACGATACTGATATTTTGAAGTCTGGGTATACTCGATGGCATTGGCGTTGTATACGTCGTTGCCTACGCTCCAGTTGAAGTTGGCTGTCAAGTCGAAACCGTAAACACGTGCATTGATATTGAAACCACCTGTATGTGTAGGGTTTGTATCACCAATCACTTGACGGTCTGCAGTTGTGATAGTACCTGTCTTCTCTGCCTTGGTCTCTGCAATCTTCATGCTACCAGGACGTACGCTTGTACCCAAAACGTTGCTGCAGTCGGCTATGCCTTCTTTCAAAACCCATTTACCCTGAGCCTTTGATGCCTCAATATCGAAATCGCTTACTTCATAGCGACCTGCGCTCTTGTAGCCCCAAATCTGTCCGATAGGTTCGCCAGCCTTGATGACGAAATCCTGATCGATTTCTGAAGAAGCCCATTGAGTGCTGATGTTGTCGATTGATTCCATATCTCCCAATGAAAGAACCTTGTTCTTGTTGAATGATATGTTAGCACCAAGAGTCAAACCGAAGTTCTTCTTATTGATGGCATTCCATGTCAGTGCAAACTCAAGACCCTGGTTGCGGGTTTCACCCATGTTGCGGTACTGATAGTCATAACCTGTACCTGCTACAGGATACTGAATCAGAAGGTCCTTGGTATTGTTCCAATACCCATCAATGCTACCTGTCAACTTGCTGTTGAAGAGAGTAAAGTCGATACCGATGTTTCGAGTAACGGTTGTCTCCCACTTCAAGTCTGGGTTGGCCATGGTCTTAGATGGTGCCAGATAAGAATTGTAACCATTAATCCAGCTTGATGAATTAGCTACGTATTCCTGTACCAGAAGGCCTGAAGGAATATTGTTGTTACCTGCTGTACCGTAAGAGAGACGAAGTTTCAAGTCGTCCAACCACTTTTCTGTACCCTTCATGAAAGATTCTGAAGAAATACGCCAAGCTGCAGCTACTGATGGGAAGAAGCCCCAACGGTTGCCGTCAGAGAACTTTGATGACACATCGGCACGGGCTGTAGCACTCAAGAGGTACTTGTCATCATAGCCATAGTTTACACGACCGAAGTATGAATTCAAAATATCATTTGGATCATAGAAGTCGGTAATCTGGAATGGTGTTCCCTGAGTAGTCAGTCTCCAGCAGTCGTTAGCTGAGAATGTCTTTGGGAAGCCATGAACCGTATTGGTCATTGTCTCATTCTTTGTGATGATGTACTCCTCACCGAGCAAAGCGTTCAAGCTATGTTTGCTGTTCTTACCAAACAATGCCTTGAAATCGTAGTTCAAGGTGTTGGTGTTACGGAACTTGGTGCGATACTGGTTAGTCAGTGTGATTGCTGGCTTACCCTGATTCTCTGAAGATGGAACGTTCTGGATATAATAGGTTGTTGTACCATAATATCTTTTGGTGTCTACCTTATAAGTATCGTAACCGAACTCTGTCTTGAACTTGAGGTTTTTGTAAAGCTCCCAAGTGAAAGCACCCGACATATTGAAAGTAGTACGCACTCTTCTCTGATCGTTGTCCTTCAAGCTTGTTACAGGGTTGTAGAATGATGAGTTGGTTGTGTCATCATCATCCGTATCTGTAGACAAGCCTGCAACAGGGAATGGAGTGTACTGGATAGCATAACGCAGACGCTTGTCTGTGTTGTAAGTACTACTCTGCTCATTAGCACCACCACCATTGATCTTGGTCTTAGACCAACGAGCCTGGAAGTCCAATGTTACGGTCTTTGTTGGCTTAGCATTCAGCTTCAGGCTGAGGTTGTCGCGTACGAAGTTAGACATCTGCATGATTGCCTTATCATCCATACGTGCATAGCTGAAAGCATACTTCATTTTGTCTGTACCACCATTGATGTTCAAGTTGTGGTTGAAGGTGTGACCGATTCTTCCGTATACGATATCCTGCCAGTCATTGGTAGCCACATTGTCGTACATGTCCAAATCATCGTAGCTTCCGAAATAAGGCTCGTACTTGTCTTCAACCTTATTCAGCAGGCTAGCCAACTCATACTGCCAGTTAGCATAGTCACGAGCGCTCAGTACATCAAGCTTCTTGGCAATTTTCTTCCAAGAATAGTATGCGTTATAAGACACACTGGTCTTACCCTCTTTACCACCCTTAGTAGTAACGAGGATTACACCGTTAGCACCACGTGAACCGTAAATGGCCGTAGATGAAGCATCCTTCAATACTGTAATATCCTCAATGTCGGATGCAGGAATATCGCTGATGCTTTCTACAGGGAAACCATCAACAATGTAGAGAGGATCATTGCTCTGGGTGATAGAACCACCACCACGTACACGAATCTTTACATCAGCATCAGGAGAACCTTCTGTTGTTGTAATCTGTACACCAGGCATCTTACCTGTCAATGCCTCAGAAGCTGAAGCTACAGGCACCTGTGTCAGAGCCTTGTTGTCTACTGTAGCTACAGCACCGGTCAAGTCCTTCTTCTTGACAGCACCATAACCGATTACAACGACGTCGTTGAGGGTGGTGTTGTCGTCTTCCAACTTAATGTTGATGACAGACTTGCCAGATACGCTGACTACTTGAGGCTTCATACCCACGTATGAAACCTTGATTTTCTTACTGTTGCCTTTCAGTGTGATAGTAAAGTTACCATCAATATCGGTTACACCACCGTTGCTGGCTGTTCCATCTTCAATGACAGAAGCACCAATAACAGGCTCGCCCGTATTGTCGGTTACGTTACCCTTAATCACTGTTTGCGCATATCCATTAGCTGACATAACCAATGAAGCTGCAACAAGCGCAAATCTAAGATTCTTGTATTTACCAGACATACACTTTAGGTTTAGATAAAACTTATTCTAAATTACTAATATTCTAATGTTTTTATTTAATGTTTTTAAGTAGAATTCCAGTTCTGAGCAGATGCTTGCTGAAGGGATGTTCCTCTTGGAACCCGAAGGCTCCGATGGGGCAACCTAGATGCGTAGCAATAGCTAAGTCGTGGTTTTCTTGTTGCAAAAGTATATAAAAAATATGAGAATATAGGTATATTGGGGGTAAAAAATTACGTAAACGTTTACAGATTTTTGCGTAAATACTATGTTTCTTACATTTCGATGGTCTGTTTTCTCAGTTCCCGTTTTTGCTGTTTCGGGAGTTGAGGGAACAAAAAAAGTGCAATATCCGGCACCCTTCTGAAAGAGGATGGGGATATTGCACTCCGAATGTTATCTGTCAATCTAATTACTTATGGTCTCAGCTTCTTTACTTTACGATGACCTTGCTTGTCTTCTTGCTGCCATCTGCCAGGGTTTTCACAATGATGTTGATACCCTTCTGAAGATTTGAGAGCTGGGTGCCGTCGGCTGCATAGATGGCGGTCTTGATGACTGCTGCATCTGTAGTTGCGGCGATGTTGCGGATACCGGTGCTTACTGAATTGGTTGTTGCACCGAAACCTCCCATCTGGTTGGCTGCACGTACGGTGAATGTTCCCTTCTCGCCGTTGAGGTTTACTGACTTCTCTGTGGTCAGGGCGAAGAACTTGCCGTCTTTTGCTACGAGATACATCTGGGCATCACCTGTCCATGAGAGTTTGTCGTTGCCCAATGTAGCCGCTGTGGCTGTGGTCTGAGAAGCGAGGTCGGCTGGCTTCCAGTTGGTAAATACCTTGTTGAGGTTGAACTCTGCTGCCTTCTCAGCAGTGATGATAGTGTTGTACTCGCTAACTTCCTTATCCTTTGTAAACTTCACGATGTTCTCAGCAGGAGAAATTACCTTGCCGTTCTCATCAACAGTGTTGTACTCGAAGAAGTTCTTGGCAACCACGTTCATACCATCTGTTGTCCAGCGGGTTGAAGCAATGTTGGCTGCTGCGTTCTTGTCGAGGATGGTGTTGAGGAATGCACACTTGGCTGTTCCACCCCAAGAGCGACCGAAGGTGAAGCTGTCAGTAGCTGAACCTACAATCTTACATCCGTCAAATACATAACCATAATCAGTTCCGTCTGTGTAAGGCGCTGTGATGTATGAACCCTTACCAGGTTCCAATGTCAAGGTACACTTGTTAAAGAATACATCTCCACCACCGCAGATGAAGTCTACGATTCCGTGGATATCTGAACCTTCGAAGTAGTACTGGCCCTTATTGTTGTTGCTGTAGTAAGTGTCCTGGTAAGAAAGCATCTTCACATTCTTGCAGATGGTCTGTGTACCCCTGTCCTGGAGACAGACGGCACGACCGGTGCTATTGTTGAATGGATAAGCATTCTTCAGGGTGAGATCCTGCATGTAGAGACCTGTGCTGGTGTTGAACAATGTTGCAGTAACACCGATTCCCTCTACCTCTGGCTTGTTGACGATGATGGTGTTGTCCATGCTCTCGCCGATGATAGAGATGTTGTTACCGCTGATTGGGGTAAGACACTTGTCTCCGAGATCGTATGTGCCGTTAGGCAAGAAAATGTATGTGCGGGCAGCGTTGGTTTCAACATTGTTGCCGTTTGCTATTTCGAGGGCTGTGATGAAGCCCTGTGCGTCGCCAGCCTTTACCTCCATCCAGTTGCCGTTCTGTGTGTAAGCAGGAGTTGTCATGTTTACGATGCTGAGGCTGTGGATGTAAGTATCTGCATCGAAAGTGAGGGTATATTCTCCGCTCTCGGTAGATTCGTTCTGGAGAATACCGAGGTTGCCGTCCTTTGTTGGCTTTGCATTAATAGAACTTACTTCATTTCCCTTAGGATCGAGGAGGGTAATCTTGCCCGACTTGGAATATTGGCAGAGGTTCATCTTGATGTAACCCTTGCCGCCCATCTTAACCTTGAGCTTGTCGGTAGCTTCGAAGCTCCAGCCGTGTGTGGCATCATGCCACTTGCCTTTGCCTTCTACAGAGATTGCCTCGTGGTCGTTGATGTCGAATCCTTCCTTCTGGAGGTCGTAATCGTAACGGACTGTTTCACTTGCGGTCTCAATATCTGTAACGACTGCATAGAGGTTAGTATCTGCTGTAATGATAGAAGAGGTGGTGAACTTCTTGCTGTCTTTCTTCAGGTCGGTAGCCCAACCGCGGAATTTCTTACCTTCGGCTACGGTTACTTTCTCTTCCATGCCTTCCTGGAATTTCTCTATGTTGGCATCCTGCTCCACCTTCTGGGTTCCGATAGCTGTTGTGCCGTCTATATTATAATAGGTGAGGGTGAAGTCTGGTTTGAAGGCTACGGTGAGTTCGTAAGTTACCTCATCTCCGTTAGATTCTACAACGATGGTTACCATGGTCTTCTGGTCTGCACCTTCGCCGGTGGTAGTATACGTTGTACTCTTGATGTTTCCGTTAGCTGCAACGATGTCTGTCAGCGGATTGGTCTCGCTGATGAGGTTTGTCTTCTTTGAAACGAGGAGGGTAGCGAGCTGCTTGCCTGATGCGTCTTCCTTGAAGATGTCAACGGCTGAATATTTGGTGCCGTTGAGGCTGAAAGTGCCCAGCATTGGAGTCTTGCTCATATCTACATTTCCGTAGATAGCGAGGTCGGTAACGTATGCGTTCTGGTTGAGTTTGAAGTTCTCGAACTTGATCTGGCAGTTGGTACGGTTTACGTGGAGTGTCAGATCTTCTCCGCTTGTGGTTACAATGGATACGTTGTGG
>ULNA01008392.1_pt1 | contig 11425 bp, 14 predicted proteins | sample 1951801 | NCBI WGS metagenome assembly ULNA01 (sample SAMEA4835565, study PRJEB28245) | human gut metagenome | biome: gut microbiome; material: fecal sample | place: Denmark | collected 2008
AACGGTGGTAAGTGATGTTTCACATGAAACAAAAGATGTATATGTTAAAAAGATTTAAATTTTATTTTTTACACTATTTAACAAAAATAATTTGGTGGTTTCGTGAAAAAGTCGTATCTTTGCATCAGAAATAAGAAAAGTAAGTTTAACCGTCCGTGACTTTGTTCACGGGCACAAATTAAGTAATTATGGGGTGTTCATATTTTAGAATAACAATTAAGAGTGATACCGTCAGTACTGTTTATATGGTACGTTCTGACAAAGTAAGCGAGTTCTTTAACAATAAGATTGATTACTTACATGGCGATTGTTCGATAACTGTTAAAGGTCGTTTTCCGACACATAAAGACAGTAGAAAATGGTTTGTAATTTCAACTAAATAATAATGATATGAAAAGAATTAAGTATTTTACATTATCCGAGTTCATTAAATCAGCTACTGCAAAACGTTTGGGTATTGATAACACGCCAACTTTTGAGGTAGTAGACAATTTAAACCGTTTAGCGGATTACTTAGACAAAATTCGTGAAAAGTTGGGTAAACCTATCTTAATTAATAGCGGTTTCCGTTGCCCGATGTTAAATAAAGCCGTTGGCGGTGTGGCTAACAGTCAACACCTAAAGGGTTTGGCTGCCGACGTTGTTTGTTGTGATATGGAAACATTAGAAAAGGTTATCCGAGAAACAGGCGGTTTCGACCAATTTATTAAAGAACACCGCAAAGGGTCTACGTCTTTTTGGTTTCATGTTTCAGTTTGTAACCGTAACGGTAAACCAAGACAACAAGTTATAATGAATCTAGAAAAGAAATAGTCATGGATAAATCAATAGAAATTTTACTTAATACAATTAAAGTTTCAACAGAAAATTTGCAGTATATAGCAGGAAATACAACAGGTACAAACGGTATGTTATTAAATTCTGTTATTGATGTATTAAAGGCGCAAACCTTAGTAATAAAAACTATTTCTTGCAAACTTGACAAAGAAACGGCACAGAAAAACCGTGCTTTAGATTTTATTTGTAGCAAAGGTTTAGCTTACGAATTTAATAAAAAATAAAAAACAGGCGGTAACATCTTTACCGCCTGTTTTATTTATAGATAAACACCGTTTGCAAGTTGTGAAACAATTTCATTAAATTCGTCAACTAGCATACTGTTATTTGTAGACAAGTTAACGTTTTCAAACTGTGCAAACCCTGTAACGTCTCCAATACGTTTTTGTTCTGTGGTGTTATTTACAGGAACATTCAACTGTTCAAAGTACTTAATAGTAATATAAGGTTCTAACCCCATTAAAACCGTGTTGGTATCGCTCAAATCTCCAATAGTACTTATACCATCATTAGCCAACGTTTTATAAATAATTTCGCTGCTACAATTTGCCGTACCGTTATTAATCGTAATACCGTCACATGATAAATTGTAAGCACAATAACCTGTAATTAAATCTATATCATAACTCAAATTTATTTCTTTACCGATAAAATCACTATCTACAGACACGAAACCAACAAACGGTATGAAACATTGTATAGTAGCATTAAAATCGTTTCCACTATCAGAGTTAACAGGTAAAAGCACGTTTCCGAAATCTACGTGTATCTTTGAATCGTCAACACTATTTGTATTAATACTTGTATCAAAGTTAGCCAACTTTAAAGACGTTGGGGAAACATTCGGTACGTCAACGTAAACTTTGTGTAACCTGTTCACGTATTCCACAATATCATAATATTCATATTCGTAATTTTCATTTAACTTTTTAGTGAAACGAATTTTTGAGAAATCATCTAAAGTTTTTGTGTCTACTAGATAAACATTAATACTACCATAACCTGTTACTTCTGTGTCTGGTACTGTTCCACCTAACAGGGTAAATGTTGAATCACTTACTTCTTCTTTGTCGTTTGGAAACGTAAAATTTAATGTTGCGGTTTTACCGTTGTTACTCAGAACGAAAGGGTGTTGTTCTGCTCCACCTATTAGCGGTTCCCAATTAGCAACAGGCAAATTTTCTTTGTCGAAATGAGTTTTGCCGTTTGCCGTTGCAATAACGTTAACAGTTTCGTTTTCAATGTAATAAGGTTTTAACCCTGTTACGTTGCACCCTGTCATATTATTAACAGTTGTGCAAACAAGACGGTAAGCACCAGACAAAGTAACCGTTGTACCCTGTTTTACATCAGTTAATGATATATTTATAACGTTGCCCGAAAAATCGGGTACAACTGTTTTCGTTTCACCGTTAATATCGGTATACTTAACAGACACCTCAACAAACTTTGCATAATCACTATTACCTGTAACAGTTATAGAAACGTTTGTACCGTCTATATTGTGCGTTTCATCACAATTACCTGTAATATTATTTATTATCTCGGTTCCCTTTTCGACTGTTTGACCGGTGAACGTCCACCCGATATTTAAATCAGCCATATTGTTTCCGACAATCTGACGTGCAACAGTTAAATTATCGTTATACTCAAACCCGCCTTTTATATCATTAAATAAGGTATCTTTTACAAATTTATAACCGTCATTTGCCTTTATGGTAAATATAAACTGTCCATAAGTTGCCTCTTTATCTACGTAAGTATCACCTGTAAATAATTGCTCTAGAGTACTGTGTGGCACATTATTTACCAAATTTCCTAAAGTTACCTGTTCTCCAAGATAATCTGTTGCATAACCACTTATAGTTATATTTGCACTATAACTGTAAGAAAACGTTTTAGTAATTGTTTCGGTGCTACCTTTAACAGTTTCAACAGTAAATGTTTTATTGTGAAAATGAGAATCTGGGTCTTGAAATAATACTGTAAAACTTTCACCGTTCCAAACGTTATTTGCTTTTAGTTTAAATGTTGCGTTAACATTAAACCCTTTAGGTGTAAATGTTTTTTCAACACCTGTAAGCGTATCTTTTGCTATTTTTAAACTCATAAAACTAGTTACCTTTTATAGTTACCATTATAATGTTATCTCTATCACTAAATAACCCTTTATTAGGAAAATCTAGCTTTTTCAGTTTCGGGCGCAAATCGTAATTATTTTCACGGTTTGACGCATAATTATTTACGTTTGCACCCTTTGTTAACGTACCGGTAGAATCTAAGATTTTATCTTTGTACGTCATTAAAACGTCTGTACGCAAAATAACCGTGCAAATATCACCGTTTTGTTGTATCTCAGACACAAAGTAATATCTGTGCAAACTTTCGATATAAACGTAATTAAACGTTACTATATTAGTTGAACGGAAACGGATAACAGGTTCTAATATGTTTACAGTTGAATTTAATACACCTGTATACTCTTCGTTTTCCTGTAGTGTCTTATTAACCCTGTTAGGTTCACCGTTATAATTATAAGTTTTTATAAGCATACCACAAAAATTTAAAAAGGGTGCGTCCCTGTGCTATCAACTACAGGAAACGCACCCATAACAGTTAAACAACAAAACTTAGGCAACAAAGAACACAACAAAGTTTTCGTTTGTGTCATTGAAATAGCCAGCGTCAAACTTAAAATAGTTGTTAAAGAATTCCGCTTTTGCGTTGTAGTTGGTTGTTACTCGCTTATTAAGGTTTGTTACACCTAAAGCGTCACGGTCAAACATCACACCCAACACACCGCTTATCGAAATAGACGCACCGCTTGCACTCTTTACGTTAATATTTGACGTGTGATCAAAAGAATAATCTTTGCCTGTTGCTTGCCAACTTGCAACAGTCTCAGCCTTTGGCAACAATACGTTGTCGTTATGGTACGTATCAGCATACAAATATGTTTTGGCTGCTGCTGCGAAATCAGACAACAAAACTGTGTGCAAAATGTCTTTTGGTGTAAAACGTTCTTTACCGCCAACGTTGAACAGGGTTGAAATTGTCTGCAAACGGTCTGCGTACAGTCCCATAATGTAAGCCGCAAAACGGATAAAGTCTGGTGTTGTTATCGCTGCGGCTGCGGTCAAATGTGCAGCTGTCTTATCGTTGTAAAGTTTCAACAGGTTCACGCAACGAACAGTACTTGCACTTGAATAGTTAACTGTTTCGTTTGACGACTGTACGAAACCAAAAGCAGCCTTGTCTGCGTCCAAGGTTTCCGCTATCATGTTATTAATTGTTCGCATAATGAGCGCATCTGTCTTGATAGTCATTGACTTGTCAACTGCTGAGTAAATCATTGACAGGAAACCGTTCATTTGTTCTGCGCTGCTGAAACTTTCTTTTACCTGTCTTTCTGTGATAGATACAGGAACCTCAAAAGTTACCTTTGAGTTAAAGAATTTTGCGGTAACGGTCGGTTTGTGGAAAACGTCCTGTTTGTACTCTTTACCGTCCTGTAAGTTCCAAGTATCATTTTCTTCTGCATCTGGCACATCAGCAGAAATCTTTTCCAATACAGAACCGAATTCCCAGGCATCCATAAGAACACTCGGAACTTTACCCGAATAAGGGCGGTTGACGAACACCACTTTACCGATATGGTTTACAAGTGATTTAACATAATTGTCTACTGCGTTTTGGTTGAACACTTCGTTGCCCAAATCCACCAAACCTGTAAGGTCTTCGTGAACAAGTTCTGTATTACCTAAAACTTCACCCGATACGGTGTTAACTAAACTATAAATCTGTTTTACGTTCATTTTTATAAAAATTAAGTAATTAATAAATATCTACTGTTAACTCTTTTGCAAGTTCTGTTATCACTTGCGTTTTGAAATTAGTTTTGCGCAAACTCATTTCTTTTTGAATAATCTCACTAACAGGAACACCGCTCGACAAACTGTTCTTAACAACTGTTTTCGTACCTGTTTCTTGTCTGTTCCCTGTTGAATCTCTTTGTTGTTTCGTGTCATTTCCGAAATCTCCATTATTAAACGTTACACTTGAATTGACTGAATTGTTATTTCCTGTTTCGTCCACGGTGTTATTTACCGTTTCAGTTGTCTTTTCTGTTACAGGGCTTAACAAGTCATATTCTTTATTAAACACTTGAATTTGTTTTTGCCATTCGTCAAATTTAACTGTAATAATACTTTTTACAATATCGTTTACAGTTTCGTTTGTGACGGCATTAACTAAAGTTCTGTTTCCATATTTGAAACGAAAATCAATATCAATTATTTTCGGGTCATTTGTACCAAATATTGAATCGTACAGAACAGGAAACAGGGGTTTAAAGATTTTTTCAAATAACCCATTTTCAGTTGTGAAAAGCTCATTAATTGTCATCTTTGTTTTCTTTTTCTTCTGTTTCTTGCGTTTCTTCTGTTTCCGTTTCCGTTTCTTCTGTTTCTTCTGTTTCTTCTGTTTCTGTTTCCGTTTCTTCTGTTTCTTGCGTTTCTTCTGTTTCGTTTTCCGTTACAGGCAAAACGTCTTCTGTATCGGTGTGGGCGTGCCCGTCTTCTGTTGCTTTGAGTAACGACAGATAATTTTCGTGTTCAATTTTCCAACTCGAACCCAAAGTTACAGTAATATCTGTACCAAACATTTCGTTAACACGTTTCACACCCTCAACACGTTCTTTTAACATCGAATCGACAAACGGCATTAAAGCGTCTATATTCATAGAAACTTCTTGCGTGTTCAACCGCTCACGTTTCATGTTATAGTTTGCGTTCAAACCCAAATCGTTAAACATGCTAGCTTTGTAGTACTGCAACAGTTCAATTAATTGACCGATTTGTTGGTTTCCCTGTATTGGCGGTGTCTGTAAGTTCACACCTTTGAAAAAGGCATTTTCACCGATTACAGAAAAATCACCGTTTAAAATCTTTTGCAAAAATAAATCTGCGCTTTGTTTGGTCTTATCATCGCTAGCAGAGATTAACATCGTGATACGTGTCAAAATGCTAGCCAAATTAAGCGTTATTGTTGCGTCTGTGTAAAGAACACCATATTTTCCGATAATAGGCAAAAGTGAATCTGCAAACGGTGTGTTGTTTATAACTACAATATCAGAACCGATTTTATATGTTTTGTTCAACTTTAACCAAGGATTTGCCACAACATAATCTTTGCCGTAACCATAAGCGTCACAATCGCCACCCCTTGAACCCTGTAAGGCATACAAATTACCGTCAACTTCTGCTATACCAACGTTACCCGATGTTTGCAGAATCTTTTCAAGTTCAACAGGTGGAACAGTTTCAGGTGTTCCTGTGTATTCAAACATTTTAGAAGTCATGCAAAGAACACGTTGCATAAATGTGAATAATGCAGAATCTTTGTCTTTAACTTCTGTTTGATACCTGTTATATAAGTTTTCTTTTTTCATTTACTTAATTAGCGTTTTAATTAAGGTACAAAGTTCTGTTAACACTTTCGTGTTACTTTGTACTGTTTCGTTTAACTTGTCGGTTTCGTTTTGATGTCTTTCGTTTTGCTTTTCCATATAGTAGAAAAGGGCAACGCACATCGCAACAGGAAAACCAACGTTACTTATTAATGTTACTATTACGTTTACGTCCATATAGCAAATTTTAACTTTGTTATTTCATGCTGCAAAGATAGTTATTTTATTTGTTAAAACCAAATAAAACAGGGGAAAATTGTTTCATGTGAAACATTTTTAACCCCTGTTAACAGATATTAAGTAGTTATGTTGCTGCGTGCACTCGACATTAAATAGTTACGCACAATTTCACCTATTTCGTTATTCTGATAAAATACCTTATCGGTGGCAAAATACTTTGTTATTTGCTGCTCCACATAACTTGCGTTACTCAACAACTTTCGTTTGTAGTTCGCTTTTCCGTTCATCTGCAAAGAATATATCAAACTATTATCTGTGTCCTTAATCGGTGTTGTTTTGTTGTGGATATATATAAAATTGTTTACACCTGTTTTGTCCTCAACCTGTATCACGTTTCCCTGTAACGTCATTTCGTTAAACTGAATATAGAAGACAAACAACACGTCATTCGGTTTGTATTTAACAGGCAAATGTGGATACGCTGCAAGTTCCCATTTACCGCCTGTAATCATCTGCAAATTCTCATTGTCGAAACAGAAATATTTGTTACTAGCTTTATGTTTGACAATAGTGCTACAATATTCTACTGCAACAGTAGCACCGTGCTCACCGAAACGGTAAATATCGATAGTTCCCTGTTCCATAACTCGCACCTGTTTCAATCCCATTTCGGTAAAATAAGGGCAAAACTGATTAACGGTGTTACCTAACATAAAAACTTTCACATCGTTTCGTTGTCTGATAATTGTACTCAACAGGTTCATATATAACATAAACTCATCGGGTAAATAATAGCGTCTAGTCAAAAACTCATCGAATACAACTGTAGTTATATTCGGGTAACTGCTTGACTTTTCGTGTTCCTGTTCTGATAAACAGAAACCGAAACAGAACGGTGTGTTATCGGGTACACGTTTCTTTGTTTCTGGATCATAAGACGAAAGAAACCATTTACCCGAAACGTAAAACACTTCGTTAAACTTACCGTCTGTTAATTCCTGCACCACTCCATTTGCCACATGATTTGCAAACAAACTTTCGGCACGTTTTCCCCTTAAATCTTCTCGCCAACGTCTAATATAAGCCATTTGTTTTCCTGTGCGCAAATATTCTTTAATACCATACAGTAACGTTGCATAAGTTTTACCGTTTGAACGTTCACCAAAAATCACGTTGTAATCTGCATTTTTTGACAAAATGCGGCTTAAACTGTAAAATTTAGGTGTTTCCACCTTTTCTTTTTTCTGTTTCATATTATTCTTTCTTTAATCTGATACCAATTAAATAATTTATATAAAGTACTGAAAGACTAAGTGTATAGCCTGTCGGTTCCAAGTGTACACCTGTTACTGTGTCGTAACTTGAAATAACTCCTGTATAGTCTTTTATTGTACCTTTCTGTTCGTAATCTATATATGTATGAATATTCTTACCGGTTGCCGTTGGCGGTATATCTAAGTAATTGGTAAAAGCGTCAAATATACCGTTTTCCCCAAACATTTCTAACATGTAGGGGATAGCAGATTTTTTGTTAACACCCGAAACTGTCATACTGTAATTGTAATTTTTACCGTTAACAGTAAGGGCATTTTCTTCTTGTACCATATATCTTTTAGCGCCTAAAGTCTTGAAACGTCTGTACCGTCCCTCGTAATCCCAAACACCCAAAGGTTTAGCTATTCCTTTAATTGTTACAGGTTCAACCTTTTCAAAGGGTATTTTATGAAACTTACATGCAGCACGTAATTTCTGTTGCGCTAAATCATTATATAGCTTAAAATACTCTTTGTGTGCTTCACCGTTCATTATTTTAACGCTATCCGTATCACTATAGATATAATCGTCACCACATTCTGAAATACCTGTAAATAGGTTACGTCTTGCATAAGCCGTGACGTAAATACCCCAAGGGTAAAAAAGAAATCTGTTTCTACTGTCGTTATATTTGCTTAACAGTTCTAACTGTTTTTCGCCTGTAAGGTGTTCGACGTTCCAATTTTCACCGTCACACAAAATTTCGTCACGCAAAGGGTTTGTGACGCACATACCGTAACAACTATTAAGCATTTCTTTGCTATTCAAGTATTCAACTTCTTTTCCCTTTACACCTTTTAGTCTGGTTTTCATTTCGTACAGGTGCAAAATTGATAGCACAAACTCAGTTGGCAAATATTCTTTTCTGTAACAAATCATTTTGCCTATTCGGATGTGCTCCCAAGTGTAAAACTGTGAAAATACTTTAAAGTCTATTTCTGTTATAGTCATACATATTTTACTAGCACAAACTAAACGACCGTTATTTTCAGAAACATTTTCTTTCACGAAACACTTACTTACCGATATAGGGTTTTCGTTTTCTGATTTCGCAAAAATGTTTGTTATCTCAATATCAAAGACACAACAAAATTTACTAGTCATAAACTCAAATTGTTGCATAGACTTGACAGAAACGAACACACCTGTACTCATCGGAAACTTTTCTGATACCATAACATATGGGTAACTGCTTGTAAAGTCGTAACTATCTACGTTTTCCATAACTTCGTCAGTATACTTTGCGTTTGCATGTGTGAAGCCACCAGAGAAAGCACGTTGCAACATTTCAAATTCTTCGATACCTGTTATATTCAAATCGTGTATCTTGTCGAAATACTTAAAGTTTTGTTTTGTCTTGCCTGTTTCGTCAGTTGTTTTAAAGCATACAGAACGACAATATTTTCGAACGAAACCTGTTTTTGTTAAAGGTAATTTCGTTATTCCCTTGTAACGTTCTATTAATTCCTGTACGTAACACATAACTACTTTTATATCGTTCAAACAGTAACCAAGTTCTTTTTGCGTTAACGGTGTTTTACTGTGACGTAATAGACTATAGTCTAAATCACCGACTAACTTTTCACACCTGTAAATGTTTAACTGTTCGCCCAACTTTGCCAACGAATAACCTGATAACAGGTAACTACATCTAAACTCTAAACCGTCTTTTGTTATTGCGTAAATCGGTTTGCGCAAATCTATAGAGAAAACTTTTTCCCATTGTAACAATTCACGGATAAATTGGAACTCATAAGCCAAATTGTGAACGTAAATAATAATACGTCTTTTTTGGTTTAAATCTAGCAAAGTTACTATCTCGGACAACATTTCTTTAAGTTCGTCCCAAGTTCGACCTATTACGCAAAAACCGTTTATTCCAAATTGCCAAACATACATTAAAGAACACTTTTCCATTTTGGTATCTTTACCACCTAATTTTATATATCGGTCATAACTGTATGTTTCACCGTCTGCGTCTCTATAGAAAGATGTAGTTTCAATATCGAAAGACACAGGCACATTAAGGAACTTTTCGCTCTTATTATTGCCTGTAAAATTCTTTTCGTTAACCGCCAAAGATAAAACCTTTGCAATATCTTTTGAGGTGTAAACTTCTGCATGTAGTTCAAAGGGTATTTTTTTCATTATAAACCGAAATCTTTAAAAATATCCAATATTTTTTGTACTGTTTCTTCGACTTTTTCGCCAACGTTATCAATACTATTTTGTAAGTTATCTGCTATTTTTATAGCGTCACTTTCGATTTGGTCTGATACGTCTCTTGCGTCCTGTTCAAGTTCGCCTGTAAAATCTTTATATTGCATAAGGTATTGTTCCAAAAATTTTTGGTCTGATACGCTCGCAATCTTACCGATTAACTTTTCTTGCATTAAAGAAAACTCATCATCTGATAACTTATAAGTTTTCTTTAAATGTTTTGCATATTCATTCGTACCTGTGGCGGTTGAGGTTGGCTGCTGCAAAAATGCTATAGCCTTTGAATATTCTATTTTTAAATCGCTCCATTCATGTTTCATTGAAAATTTAGAATATCCTTTTATATCACCTTTATTTAACGCAACAACTGCGGGAGAAACAACACCCTTTTTCTCTATATTCTGTATACGTCTGTTTGCCTGTTGAAATACTTTAGCAATTTCTTTTCTTAAACTACTGCTACTTTCAACAGCGGTTATGATTTCTTTCTTTACATGCGCTTTTTTCGTTGCCTTAAAGGTTCGACTACTAAAGCCTATAGGATTTTTGTTTGCCATACTATTGTTAATTTAAAATGAAACAAAAACAGGGATAACAATAAAAATACTGTTACCCCTGTGAAATTATCACCCTTTACACTACACTGCGCTACTTATCTACAAAGGTAATACCATAACACTTTTTAGCATGTGAATCGTATTCATAAATCGTGTAACCTACCTTGTTAGCCTTGATAGCATCGACCGCCTCACTATCCGCCAAAATTTCACGAACTGTGTCACCTGTGAATTGTGGCAAATTTACCAAGCGTTTGTTTTTTGCATCAATTATTACAGGCGAATCACCCAAAGGGGATTTGTGAACGTACAAACCATCGATAGGGTGCACCACATCACCGCCACCGTCCTTTTTACTGTTGTAAATATCGACTAACTTTACAAACGGAAAATCGGTTGTATCAATACCGAAACTCGTTCTGTTGAACTTACTTGCAAAACTAAAACCTTTAGCCATAACTTAAATATTTAACATTAAACTTTATTGTTATCTGTGTGGTGTGTTACTCTGCTGAGTTGTCATCGTTCTGTGAATCGCCACATTCTTTCATACCGTTTGCACTTGCAAACTCATTGAGCCACTTTTTGAAACGGTTCAACTTAATAACCGCCTTGTCATCTTTTGCTACTTCGTTAGAAGTCATCAAAGCGTTAACACTTGTAATACAGCTAAAAATAATTTCATTAAAATTTTTGTTCATAATTTACCTAATTTAAATTGTTAAACTTATTGTTTCTAAAACACGGTGCAAAGATACGTCAAATTTACGAATCCACCAAATTATTTTTGTTAAATAGTATTAAAGAATAAATTTAATAGTTGTTAACAATTTGTTTCATGTGAAACATC
>ULNA01011488.1_pt1 | contig 11372 bp, 13 predicted proteins | sample 1951801 | NCBI WGS metagenome assembly ULNA01 (sample SAMEA4835565, study PRJEB28245) | human gut metagenome | biome: gut microbiome; material: fecal sample | place: Denmark | collected 2008
AAAACCAAAATCAGGAAGATAAAACTAAAACTTCAAGAATATGCTCATAGAATCACTGGCACAGAAAACAAGGCTCGCCATGGTGACAGTACTGGCCACCATAGGAGGTTGCATCGTCATCTGCGGCTTCACCGTATGGTGCTGCATTTCCTTGGTGAACAAGGAAAGGGACCAGATATACATATTGGACGGCGACATACCATTCCTCGCCCAACGGGCGCAGCTGGAGGCCAACTTCACGATGGAGGCTAAGGCGCACATTCAGCTCTTTCATCAGTATTTCTTCAACCTGCCGCCCGACAACGACTACATCAAGTGGACACTCGGCAAGGCCATGTACATGGCGGACGGCACGGCGTTGAAACAGAAGCAGGCGATGGACGAGAACGGCTTCTACTCCGACATCATCTCCTCGTCGGCGGTCTGTACCGTCATGTGTGACTCCATCAGCTTCGACGAACAGGAACGGAAGTTCACCTACTACGGCACGCAGCTCATCAAGCGGCGCACCCGTGACCTGAAGCGTTCTTTGGTCACGACCGGATATGTTGAGTCCGTGCCAAGGACGCGGAACAATCCCCACGGGCTGCTGATTACCAACTGGAGGACGCTTGAAAACAAGGATTTGGATTATTAAAAAACAATATCGATATGAGAATCAGAAAGAAACTTCGGGAAAGTCGCCTGAGGACGCATCTACAGATCCGCGCATGGCTGCAGCCCAAATTGGGAAAGGCCGGGGAAAGGCTCCGCTTGGTCGGTCGCATCCGTCTGGCGAACATCTGGGCCCGGAAGCATCCGAAAAGGACTTTTGCCTGTGTTACGGGAACATTGTCGCTCTTGCTGGTATGCTCCCTTGTCATGAACAATAGCAAGCCGGACGGGACGGACAACGCACACGGCATCGGCGCCATTGCCAGCATGGAACCCCTGTTCCAAGGCTTCCGCACCATACAGTCGAACAAAGGCCTGCACCGTGCCACGATACAGGAGCTGGCGGACAGCGGACGGGCCATCCGACGGGAACTTGACTCCCTGATAGCCATGCCTCGGAAAACGCACGGTGACTCCCTGCGGATTGTCAGGCAGTACAAGCGGCTGGAGAACATTGTAAAATTCATCAATAACAACGGAGAACATGATTAAAGTCAATTTCAAACAACCCAAGTACATCTTCCCGGCGGTCATCTTCATACCGCTGTGCGCCCTGGTGTATTTCGTGATGCAGACCTTCGGGGGAGGCGGAGAGCCGGAACAGGCCGTGGCCACCGACCGCATCAACACGGAACTGCCCGAAGCACACGCCGAGGAAGCCGGGGACAAGATGTACGAGATATCGCGCCGCTTCGGCGCCGAGGACGCCTTTACCGCCGTGGGAGGCATTGGCGAGGAAAAGGAGGAGAAAGAGGAGCTGGGACACGGCTACAGCGAGGAGGAACTGGACGAGCTGGACGCAGCGGAAGCGGAGCGAATCCGGCAGCAGCAGGAAATGGAGGAACTGGAACGCTCGCTGGCGGAGTCCAGGCGGCACATCAATTCATACGCCTATGGCAACAATGCACCTTCAGACCGTATGTCTGATGGAAGCAGTGGCATGGGCTACACTTCGCAGGACGACTTCGCCCGTGACCTGGAGGAAATCCAACGCCGCAGCTACGAGAGGCAGAAGGCCATCGGGCGCGGCCTTGGGTTCGGCGACCCGGAAGCGGAAGAGGCGGCCAAAAGGCAGCGTGCCGACTCGCTGGCGAGAATCCGCAAGGAAGAGGCGGAACGAAACCGCCCGAACCTTGTCATCAAGTCTGCCGACACCAATGCGGACAAGTTCCACACGGTGGCCGCTCCCGACGGTACGGCGGAAGCCAGGCTGATACGCGCCATGATAGACCAGACCACCAAGGCCAAGGAAGGCACGCGCCTGCGCTTCAAGCTGCTTGACGACGTGACGGTGAGCGGCACCAAGTTAAGGAAAGGCACTTACCTCTACGGCACGGTGACGGGATTCTCCAGCCAGCGAGTGAAGGCTACCATCACCAGCATACTTGCCGGGGACAAGTTCATCAAAGTCAAGCTGTCCGTATTCGACAACGACGGCATGGAGGGCTTCTACGTGCCCGAATCCTCGTTCCGCGATTTCGTGAAGGACGCGGGTTCCAACGTGGTGCAGCAGGACATCAACATAGAGTCCGACGGCGGCTACGGCTCAGGAATATCCGGCGAGGCCGTTGCATTGCAGGCCCTGCAGAACATGTACAACTCCGCCACATCCGCCCTGTCGTCCAACATACGGAAGAACAAGGCGAAAATCAAGTACAACACCATCGTCTACCTCATCAACTCGGACGATGCAAGGTAAACATGATTTGAAAACAAATACATACTTATATATGAAAGCAAGAACCATCTTACTGACTTTGCTCTGCGCCGTGGGCATGACCGCCTACGCCAACGAGAAAATCTATGTCAACCGGGACGTGACCACGCACATCGTCATGCCCGAACCCATCAAGCTGGTGGACATCTCCACCCAAAAGATTGCAGGCAACCAATGCACGGACAACATCGTCCGCATCAAGCCGTACCACGATGAGGGCGATTCCATACGGTCCGGCGGCTACACGGAGAACGAGCTGCTGGGCACCATCACGCTCATCGGGGAAAGACACATCGCGCAATATGACGTCCTTTATACCGAAGAGCCAGGACAGGCGGCCGCCATCTTCGAGGTGCCGTACACCCACACGCAGTCCTACATCAACCCTGAAGTCACCATGCCCATGTCCGAGATGGCACGCTATGCGTGGGCGGTGTACGGCAGCAGGCGCAAGTACAACCAGATCGTGACGAGGGTGCACGGGATGAAGGCCACGGTCAACAACATCTACGCCGTCGGCGACTACTTCTTCATCGACTACTCGTTGCGGAACAGGACCAGGATTCCCTACGACATCGAGGAAATCCGCGTGAAGCTGACGGACAAGAAGGAGACCAAGGCGACCAACTCGCAGACCATCGAGCTGTCGCCCGTGTTTACGCTCAACTCTGTGAGGAAGTTCAAAAAGGATTACCGCAACGTGATGGTGCTGCCCAAGCTGACCTTCCCCGACGAGAAGGTGTTGCGCATTGAAATATCCGAGAACCAGATCAGCGGACGGGTCATCGTGCTGACCGTCGAGTACGAGGACATCCTCCATGCGGACGGCTTCGATGCCGACATCCTGAAGGACGCTGCCTACTATCCTTATTACTACATCTCTTATTCCGACAAGCAATGAAGAAGTTTTTAATCACCTTATTCTGTGCGGTCGTTGCCATTGGCGCATCTGCACAGGACGGCAAGCTGGCGGTAAACGCCGGCTTCATGTTTCCCTCCACACTGAACGCTACCATAGGCTACGAGCATCCGCTATCATACGGAAATGCTGTGGAACTGTACGGCGAGGCCGGCACTCATTGGCAGGAAAAGGATTTCTGGAAAGGCTACTATTGGGACGGCGGCATCGTCTACAAGCACCGGCTGGTGCGCTATAAGAACGGTATGCTGCGTTTCCGCTTCGGGCCGCAGTTCGGCGCGGTACAGAAAAAATTCTTCATCGGATTGGAGGGAGGATTTGAATACAGCTATGTGTTCCGTAACGGATGGGAGTTCGCCCTGATACAGAAGAACAACGTGAACTTCCTGCACGGCGACACGTTCCGCAACGGGTTGTTGCTTGGAGTGAAGATACCTTTTTAACCACTTGTAAACAAAACAGAAGGCATGGCATTTGAAGAGACAAGGGAACAGCAGCAGATGTACAACTACTTCCGCAGCTGCATATACATCTTCCTGATCATAGAGATTGTGATGAACCTGCCTGTCACGGCGGACAACCGCGTCACACAGTTCATACTCGACCTGTTGGCACGCTTCAAGGTATTCAACACCGTATCGGGCTGTAAGGTGGCGGAGCTGGTGTGCATCTGCATCGTCTGCATAGGAACGAAGGCGAAGAAGGCGTTGAAGTTCAATGTACGCACGATGGTGGTCTATCCCGTACTTGCCGGGTTGACCCTTGTCGGGCTGTGCTTCGTGTTCCACGGGCTGTATTTCGGTGTCAGCTGGTTCGGCTTTCCTGCCAACCGCATCCTTTACACCATCTGTTCCGTAGTGGGCACCATGCTGGTGCATCAGGGGCTGGACGGCATCGCCAAGTATTACAACAACAAGGTGGGCGAAGACCGCTTCAACTTCGAGAACGAGTCGTTCCAGCAGTCGGAGGCATTGGTCGCCAACGACTATTCGGTGAACATCCCCATGATATACTATTGGAAACGGAAAATGCACAGGGGGTGGATAAACATCATCAACCCGTTCCGTGGAACGATTGTGTTGGGAACGCCCGGTTCGGGTAAGTCCTTCGGTGTCATCGACCCGTTCATCCGGCAGCACGCAGCCAAGGGCTTCGCCATGATGGTCTATGACTTCAAGTACCCCACGCTTGCCAAGACGCTCTTCTACCAGTTCTGCAAGAACCGGAAGGCAGGGAGGTTGCCCAAAGGCTGCGGCTTCCGCACCATCAACTTTACCGATGTGGAGTATTCCGACCGCATCAACCCCATCCAGCGGAAGTACATCCCCGACCTTGCGGCGGCCTCGGAGACGGCGGCCACCCTGCTGGCCTCGCTCAACAAGGGAGGCGGAGAGAAAAAGGGCGGCTCGGAGGCGTTCTTCACCAACTCGGCGGAGAACTTCCTCGCGGCCATCATCTACTTCTTCGTCAACTTCCACCCCGTGGGCTTCAAGGACGGCAGGAAACTCAGGCGTTTCATCCTACACGAGGGAAAGAAGCTGGAAATCGTGATACGGAACTGGGACGACTACAACGCCATTGACAAGGACGGGAACGTGGTGCTGGACTTCGTTGACGAGAAGGGCAACGATGTCTCCACGGACGAGGACAGGATGTTCGTGGATTTGAACGGTTACAGCTATAAAGACCGCACGGGAAAGCTGGTACGCATCAACCGCTGCTGGTATGAGGACAGGGACGGCAACGAGGTGGAGCCGGACACCGTCACGGGGGAATACTCCGACATGCCGCATGTCCTCTCGTTTCTCGGCAGGCCATACGACCAGGTGTTCAACATCCTGATGCAGGATGACAAGATAGCCTCGCTTATGGCGCCGTTCAAGAGTGCTTACGAGAACAAGGCCAACGACCAGCTGGAAGGCATGGTGGGCACGTTGCGCGTCAATGCGGCAAGACTCGTGTCGCCTGAAGCCTATTGGGTGTTCACCGGGGACGACTTCGACCTGAAGATTTCCGACAGGGAGCATCCCAGCTACCTTGTCATCGCCAACGACCCGGAGAAGGAGCAGGTCATCGGCTCGCTCAACGCATTGGTGCTGAACCGCCTGATAACCCGTGTGAACTCCAAGGGGAACATCCCGGTGAGCATCATCGTGGACGAGCTGCCCACCCTTTATTTCCATAAGATAGACCGTCTTATCGGCACGGCACGCTCCAATAAGGTGGCCGTTACACTGGGCTTCCAGGAGCTTCCGCAACTGGAGGCCGACTACGGCAAGGTCGGGATGCAGAAGATTATCACCACGTGCGGCAACATCTTCATGGGGGCGGCACGCAACAAGGAGACGCTGGAATGGGCACAGAACGACGTGTTCGGCAAGGCCAAGCAGACCTCGCGCTCCATCTCCATCAACGACCAGAAGGTTTCCACCACCATATCGGAGAAGATGGACTACCTCGTTCCTGCCGCCAAGATAGCGGACATGGCCACGGGATGGCTGGCCGGACAGGCGGCGCGTGACTTCACCGCCACGGACGAGAAGATGCTGGACAGGTTCGACATCGAGCAGTCGGAGGAGTTCAAGACCACCAAGTATTTCTGCAAGACACACTTCGACATGAAGAAGATTAAGGACGAGGAGGAACACTACGTGCCGCTGCCCAAAATCTACGAGTTCAAGAATGACAGGGAGAAGGAAATCCTGCTCAACCGCAACTTCAAACGGGTCAATCAGGAGGTGGAGAACATGGTCAAGGAACTGCTGGGAATGAGTTAAGGATTTGTCTAACTGTCCTTGATAATAAATTGAATGATAATAATATATGGATATTAGTTCAACTTCATATCCGTTAAAGTCGCTTCCTTTATTTAGCGGCAGCGCATTGAAAATCATCGCCGTGCTTTCAATGATGACAGACCACTGCGCATACTATCTCATGGACGGCAATACCTGGGCTTATGAGGTAATGCGGTGCTTCGGGCGTGTCGCCTTTCCCGTGTTCGCTTTCCTGGTTGCGGAAGGATTTGCCCATACCCGCAACCGGATGCGCTACTTCCTTTCCCTCCTGTTGTTCGCTGCCATCAGCGAAGTGCCGTGGTATCTGCTGAACGGAGCGGACGGCACGCACAACGTGATGTTCACGCTGGCCTTGGGAGTGTTGGCGTTGGCCGCTTTCGAGAGGCTTCGGGAGCATCGCGTCTTATGCTGTTGTTCCATTCTGCTGACGGCATGGCTGGCTGCATGGTTGGGAACGGACTATGAATGGCGGGGTGTCCTGATGATTGTGGTATTCTACCTGTTGGGTATGGTCAAGAATACGCCGGTCACTTTGCGCAGGATGTTGCAGCTGCTCTTTGCCTTTCCGCTGATGATGCACTACGGCATAATCGGTGCGTTGTTTGCTTGTGTAGTCATCTTCCTGTATGACGGCACAAGAGGTTTCATCCACGGAAACGTGGCCAAGTATGGCTTCTATGCCTTTTATCCGGCGCATTTACTGTCCTTTCTTATTATCTGTCAATCATTATTTTAAGGCTATTGCAAAATGATTCTAAAAATTGGCTAACTTTGCAATAATCTTTGCTAAGTCTGTATAGCGAAGGTATTTAATGCTAACAACCAATTTATTGAATATGAAAACATCATTGGTATTGAATAAAAATCAGATTATCACAAATATCAAAACCATTGAAAAGTATTTGATGGGTGATTCAGATAATGATTTTGATATAATGGCCAAATATATAAGCCATGGACGGGTATTCATCGCCTATAAAATAGATGGTGATTTTCATTTTGCGCCGAGTAGATTCATTGGCTATGCCAACAACACACTAGAACAACACAGACAAAATCCGGATAAACACGGAACTATAACGACACAGCATATTACCCGTATTCTTGGCCATTCCAATATATATTCACAAGAACTGGAAGATGCCTATAAAACTTATTGTGCTTGGTTAGGCAAACAACCATCTAAAAATAACAGAAGTTATTGGTGCTTAGAGGAAGAAATTCCATGGGAATCTGGCAATAATCACTTCTTTGAGGGAGGTAGAAAATTAGTGACCCATATGAAAATAGAACGTAACAGAAAAGTTGTTGCTGAAGCTAAATCTATCTTCAAAAGGAAACATAATAACGAGTTGTATTGTGAAATCTGCGGATTCAATTTTAAATCCGTTTACGGTGAAATTGGTGAAGATTTCATAGAAGCTCATCATAAAATTGGATTAGCAACGACAGATGGTGAACACAAAATAGAGCCTTCTGATTTTTTAATGGTCTGTTCTAATTGTCATTCTATGCTGCACAGGGCGAATGTATCAACCAATGAATTAAAATCAATTATAAAGGGATGTTCACACAAAAAGTAATAGACGAATTGCAGTCTTATGTATATGCACTGGTTGACCCAAGAAATGACTGTATCTTTTACATTGGAAAGGGCAAGGGGAACAGGGTATTCCAACATGCAGAAGACGCCCTTCAAGAGAATACTGACAGTCATAATCTTAAACTTGAAACTATTCGTTCCATCCATAAGGACGGCTTAAAAGTTAAGCATTATATTATCAGGCATAAGCTGTCAGACGAAACCGCTTTTTTGGTGGAATCTGTACTTATTGATATGTTGTCATACACTAAATTCAATAAGGACAATCTTCTCACTAACATTACAAGTGGTCACCATCAATGGGATGAGGGCATAAAAACCACAGAAGAATTGTGTTTATTATATGATTGCCCAAAGATATCCCCCCAAGAAGGCGAATTGCTGCTTCTTGTAAGTCTTAATAGAAGTTATAACCAATCTAAATCAACTGGCATTTATAGGCGAGCAAACGATTATGAATCAACCCGTAAATATTGGCCGGTAAGTAAATCTATGATTACAAAAATCACTTATGTCCTAGGTGTGTATAAGGGTATTGTAAGAACTGTATATAAGCCAACAAAATGGCAGACTTACAAATGTGCGGATGATGGAATGCAATTTAAGAAAACGCGTTATGGATTTGAAGGGATTCCTGTTCCTGACTCACCCTACTTAAATACTGATGTATCAGAATATCCATTTGGTAGCGGAAATTCAATAAGATACATAAAAAGATGATAATAAGATTTTGTATCTTAAATCATTCTTAGAACCCCGATTACTTCCCGAATGTAATTGGGGTTCTCCGCGTAACCTATATCCCTGAGCCATAACAAGTAGTTTCCTCCCTTATACTTGTACTGTACCTTGGTGTAATAGGCCCGGACACTCTCCGTCCAATGTCCGAACTCGAAATATTTTCCCGTCCGTGGGTTGGTCAGGCCGAACAGATTGTGTTTGTTCCGGCATACCGGGGAGGTGAACCACCCGGTTTCAAGGATGGCCTGAGCCAATACGATTTTCGGATGCCGTATGCCGTTCCGTATGATTTCCGCATAGAGGTTGGGGATAGTCAATTCGGGAGGCATGGATTTTTGGGATGTCCTTTTGTCATCTTTTTGGCCTTTCACCTTCTTCTTTTCTTTTGTCGCCACATGGATATGCAAGGTGTCGTTTCTGACATCTTGCGCATTATTACTGATTGTATCATTCTCTTTTCCAGTCGCTTTCATCGTTTTACTTACAGAACATGGTATAAACTCCGACTCTTTGGTAATGGTATAGAACTGTGCCGATGCGCTAAAGGGCATCAGCAACAGCATCAGGAATGGCAGAATAGTGTTGTGCATTTCTTTTTCTTGTTTGGGTGAAAATACTTTTGCAGGGTGTTCAAGCGGTTTCGGCCGCAAAATTAACCCGTAAAAACAAGTATAACGAAATGGACAACAGAAATTTATCCGAAACGCTACCCTACGGGAAGCTGGCGATGCTGGGCATCGACAGGGAGAAGGCAGACCTTCTGCCGCAGGAGGTGAAGGAAAAGCTGCTCTCCGGCGAGGTCACGCCTCTCATGCAGGTTTCCATCCGTGCGCAGAACGGCAATGCCGTCACGCTGCCGCTCAAACTCCAGCTGGTGTCAGACAGGCTGGGCAACCCGGCCCTGATGGCCTATCCCGTCAGGGCGGCCCTAGAAACGCAACGCAACCAGGCTCTCGGCCTGACTGAACAGGAAGCGGAACGCCTCAAAAAAGGAGAAGTCATCCAGAAGGCCGTGGATGTGGACGGCGAAAAGACCCGGCAGTATCTCCAGCTCGACCCTGAGACTAAATCCGTCATCCACCGCCGTGTGACCGATATACAGCTGGAACAGAAGCTGAAGGACATGGAGAAGGTGAACGACATCGAGCTGGGCACGCAACAGAAGCAGCAGGTGCGTGACGGCAAGCCCGTGGAACTCAATGTCGGCGGCGAGAAGGTGTCGGTCGGCGTTGACCTGAGGGAGCCGCAGGGCTTCAAGGTCATCAGGGGCGACCTGAAGGAATGGGAACGCCAGCAGAAGCTACGCTACGACGAGCTGCACCCGGAATACCTCGGACTGGTGCAGACCGACAGCAACCGTTGGGAATACCAGAAGGTCGTGGACAGGCAGTCACAGGAACGTACCATGAAACTGCACTCCCCCAAAGAGAATGTCAGCCAAAGTCTCAAACGCTAAATCCGTCCGCTTATGGCAAAGAAACAAGAACAGGAAAACACCGCAGACATGTTGCGGCAATTCGACACGCTGAAACAGAAGCATCCCGACGCGATGCTCCTCTTCCGCAAGGGGGACTTCTACGAGATGTACCGGGAGGATGCAGTCAAGGCCGCCGCCATCCTGGCCATCACACTGACGAGCAGAGCCTTTCCCGGAGAAAAAGAACCTGTCAAGTACACCCTGTTTCCCTACCACGCCTTGGATGTATTTCTTCCCAAGCTGATACGCTCCGGGCAGAGGGTGGCCATCTGTGACCAACTCGAAACTCACAAGCTGAAAAAGGATGAGCGGTCCATACAAGAAGCCGGAGAAAAGTCAAAGATAAAAGAAGAAATCATACCCAACAATACTGATATGGCAAAGAAAAAGAAAGACCAGGCCATGCAGGACAAGCCTGTCCAGACGGCCACGAATGAGGTACAGGAGAAACCTGCCCGTCAGAAAAGCACAGAACGGCAACCCGAAGCAAAGGCGGATGCCAATGTGGAACAGCAGGCCGGGGCGAAAAAGGAACGCAAGCCGCGCGAACCGCAGATGGTGACAGCCGACGGCGGCAAAGTGACCCACGGCCATGCCTACCAGGGCAAGGACAACCCGGAGGATTGGTACTTCACCGCTAAAATTGACGGCCAGCAGCTCAAGCCACAAAAGATGGACGCCGCCGACCTCGCCGCCTACCAGAAGAAGGAGCTGACCGTGCCGCAGCTGATGGAACGCTACTACCCGACGAAGCTGATGCCGAAAGTGCCGGAGGACACCTACAGGTTCCCACGGCAGATGAGGGTGCGGAAGGAGCGGTTGCCATCGAGAAGTTCAATGTCTACAAGGAAAAGGACGAGCAGCGTCCCGACTTCGGGCGGTACAAGTTCTATGCCCAGGTGGACGGCGCAAGGATGTCCGCCGTGGCCTCTCGCCAGGACCTGAACGCCTACTTCGACCGGGTGATGACCCCGAACCAGCTCATCGAGAAGAACTTCGGCGAGCGGCTGCACCTGAAGTCCGCCTACGAGAAGTACCGGCTTCCCGAAGGCGTTGACCCCAAGGGTGGCCGTGTGGCGAAAGACCACACCGACAACAAGTGGAAAGTGTACGTGGACATGGGCGACAAGGGCAAGACCGCCCGGCATGAAATCTCCTTTGACGACGGCTATTCGCTTTTCAAGACCCGTACCGCCACACGCGAGCAGATTGCAGCCAAGTACCTCACCCCGGAAATCAACGGGCTGTTGTCGGCCCAGACCAACAGGCTGGAGAAATCAAACTCAATGAAAATGTAAAAATGTCAAACCATAACCGTTTAAGAAAGATACAATATGTCAGCAACAATGAGTCATGAGGAGCTGGTTGAACTCCTCCAGGAAGGCAGGATAGGCTATCTCCGCTTCGTGCTGGAGGGCGAGAACGAACAGGACTATCTGGAGTGGTGCCGTGCGCACGGCACG
>ULNA01004444.1_pt1 | contig 11266 bp, 10 predicted proteins | sample 1951801 | NCBI WGS metagenome assembly ULNA01 (sample SAMEA4835565, study PRJEB28245) | human gut metagenome | biome: gut microbiome; material: fecal sample | place: Denmark | collected 2008
AACAATTCAGCTTAGGACCATTGTTCAAAATCTTTCGGACACTAAACAGCGCTATGTTACTATGAAATTGTGGATAAAGCATGCTGACGGAAGCGTTGCAACTACGACCGGCGGGCAAAGATTAGAAGCAACGCAAACTTTTACTATTCCTGTATGGAGCGAAAAGAGTAAGTTCTGGCCGAAGGGTGCTTTGAGCTATGAAGGTAGCCATATGAATTCGGGATTAGAAAACTGTGAACTCATTTACCAAATCCCATCGGATGCAGTGTTAAATAATGGCGATACGGTTGCTTTTGAAGTGATTGATGAGAATGGAAATATCCTTGCCAACGACAACACTGAAACTCAAGCTTATGCAAACATAAATATTGAGTATAAGTTCGAGGACGGGACTCCAATGCCTAATGTAAATCAAGCCATGATACCGGTTGCGGTAGGTAGCCAACTTAATTGGACAGCCCCATCGACAATGTTTGGACACAAATTCGTTAGGGCAGAAGGACACGACCAAATGGTGAATGGGAGCGGTCAAACCGTGACGTATTATTATAAAAAGCAATCCAATGTACATATCCACGACTGGGGCGAAGCAATATATACTTGGACAAGCGATAACATCTGCAAGGCAGAAAGAGTTTGCAAGCACGACAGTGCACATATCGAAAGCGAAACGATAACTGCAACCGGAACGGTAATCAAAGCGGCAACTTGCACCGAAAAGGGTAAAGTAAAATATACCGCCCGATTTACCAACACAGCATTTGGAGTGCAATATCGTGAAGTAGATATTGATTTGGTGGAGCATAAGTTTGGCGAGTGGATAGACGAAATCCCTGCGACAACGGAAAATTTCGGAACGAAAGGACACAAAGATTGTACAGTATGCAAAAAGCATTTTGACAAAGACGGGAATGAAATCACCGACCTTAGAATTGCTAAAATCAGCACGTATACCGTCACCGTGAAAGACGGCGCAGACGAAACGAATACTCATTATAAGAGCGGTGATACCGTCACCATAAAGGCTACCATACCGACGGGTAAGCATTTTGTGAAGTGGTCGGCGTTTACAGGCATATCTCTATCCGCTTCTCAACTTACACAAGAAGAAATAACGTTCACAATGCCTGATAACGACGTTACGCTTATAGCAGAGTTTGAGGATATTCTTTACAGAGTAACCGTAATAGGGGGAACGACAACCTTAAACGAGGCAAAATACCAAGAAAATGTAACAGTTACGGCTAATACCCCTGAGGTCGGTAAAGAGTTCGATAAGTGGATTGTTAGTGGAATCACATTGTCTAACACAAACTTGACAAGAACAACGCTTACTTTCACAATGCCTGAAAATGACGTAACTTTTAAGGCAACATATAAAGATATTGTTTACAGAGTAATGGTAGAAGAAGGCAAAGCAACTCCCGAAATGGCAATCTATCAAACGGAAGTTACCGTTATGGCAAACGAGCCTGCAATCGATATGTATTTTGACAAGTGGGAAGTTACGGGGCTTGACACCACGGGTATGGACCTAACTAAAACTCAAATCAAGTTCCAAATGCCTGCTGGTAACGTAACTTTTAAGGCAACCTATCTACCGCATATTAAGTACGGAATTTTGGTTGTGGACGGAACGAAAGACAAATCACCTGTAATGGCAGGCGAAATCGTAACCATAACGGCAAACCCTAAGCCGGGAAAAGTGTTTGACAAGTGGACTTGCGAAACGGTGGGTGTAACTATTGAGTTTGCAAGCGCAACAAGCAAACAAACAACCTTTGTAATGCCTGCACAAGATATAAAAATTAAGGCGCATTTTAAAGATATTGAGGTTGCACCGTCTGTTGAAATAAAAGTCGAAGGCGGAACAGGTGCAGGAACATATAAGCCGGGCGACAGTGTAACAATCACCGCAAACGAGCCTGCGGAAGGCAAAGTGTTCAAGTGCTGGAAGGACGAGAAAGGCGAAATAGTCAGCACGGATAAGAGTTATGCCTTTACCGTAAACGGCGAAACAACTCTTACCGCAGTGTATGAAGACAAGGCTTCGGGAGGTGCGATTGCAGGTATTGTAATCGGCACAATCCTTGGCGTTGGAATTATCGGTTTTGTAATTTTCCGGTTTGCAGTCAAGAAAAAAGACGTTTTCTGACCTTGGAGTAGCAATCAAAGCGTTATTCACCAAAAAAATAATCCGTAACAATTAAGCAACACTAAATAACAGCAAAGAGAGAGTTTGATTTCGGTTAGACTCTCTTTTATACGACCAATTTCTATAATTAGAATGATCTCTACGCTCATATCTTTCATATTGTAATACAGCAGTCAATTCTGCTTGTAGGAGCTTATTAATGGCCAATTCAAGATTGGATCTAATTAATTCTTTACAAGATACCTCTAAATTAAAATTATTCTTTAATAGCAATTCGTTTAGTTGTGTAGGAAAATAGTTCATAGGAAATTCCATTGTTAATTTTTGTCTAGCAACTAAATTCTACAACAAAGGTTCCTTTTTTTAAATTCTAAAATAAGAAGCATTCAAATATTAAATTTACACAAGATATTTTACACTATCTTTGGGATTTAAATTTTTATTATTTATAAAAATAATAAATAAAAAAATATTTATTTTATAAATGCGTATAATATAAAAAAAGCATTTTAAAGCTTTTTTCTATTGTAAATTTAAAATAATAAGATTATAATAAAAACATAAATCGATGAAAAGAAGATTTAATGTAAATACGTTTATAGAGAACTAGTGGTTGGTGAAAACTAGGAAACAAGCATTAAATTAACACTTTGAGAGGTAGAAGAATTAAGTAGACCTACCCGTTTTCCGCGTTAAGGAGTTAAGGGCAGTATTTTTTTAATACTGAACTAAGGTGGTACCGCGATTTGATCGTCCTTAGATGAGGGCGATTTTTTTTATTTTTAAGGAGGAAAAATTATGCGTACAAAAATTAAACAGCTTTTTGCCAAAAGCGCTGAATATGCAGATAAGGAAGTAGAAATTTATGGCTGGGTACGTACTAATCGTGCGCAGGCTCAATTTGGCTTTTTAAATGTAAATGATGGATCATTTTTTGAATCTTTACAGGTTGTTTATGATTCAGCACTAGAAAACTTTTCTGATATTTCTAAATATCGTGTAGGTGTATCAGTTCATATTAAGGGTATTGTTAAGCTAACACCAGATATGAAGCAGGCTTTAGAGCTTCACGCATCAAGTGTTGAGATGCTTGGTGATTGTCCTGAGGATTATCCAATTCAGCCAAAGCGTCATACTCGTGAGTTCCTACGTGAGGTTGCTCACCTACGTGCTCGTACTAACTTATTTAGTGCTGTATTTAGAATCCGTAGTGTAGCTGCACAAGCTATTCATGAATATTTCCAATCAAATGGATATCTATATGTTCATACTCCCCTTATTACATGTGCTGATTGTGAAGGATCAGATCAAATGTTTAAGATAACAACTCTAGATATGAATAATTTACCACTTGATGATGATGGTAAGGTTGATTTTTCACGTGATCTATTTGGTAAGCAAGCCTTTATTACTGGCTCTGGTCAGCTTCAGGGTGAAACATTTGCGATGGCATTTGGAGATATTTATACCTTTGGTCCAACATTCAGAACGGAAAACTCAAACACTAAAACTCATGCTAATGAGTTCTGGATGATTGAACCTGAAATGGCCTTCTGCGATCTTGAGGGCTTAATGGATGTCGAAGAGGAAATGCTAAAGTTTGTCATCAAGTATGTACTTGATAAGTGTCCACTTGAAATTGATTTCTGTGATAAGTTTGTTGAGAAGGGCTTAAAGGAAAAGATTAGCCATGTGCTAAATTCTCATTTTACTCGTATTTCTCATCACGATGTAATTGACATTTTAAAGGCTGCGCCTGTTAAATGGGAATTTGAGCCTGATTATGGTGAGGATATTGCTAAAGAGCATGAAAAGTATATTGCAGAATACTTTAATGGCCCTGTATTCATTAAGGATTGGCCAAAGGATATTAAGGCATATTATATGAAATTAAATCCAGATGGTAAAACAGTAGCGGCTGTTGACCTTGTTGTACCTCAAGCAGGAGAATTGATGGGTGGTTCTCAAAGAGAGGAGCATCTTGATGTTTTACTAGCTCGTATGAAGGAAATGAATGTTGATGCTAGTGCTATTGATTGGTATTTAGATACACGTAGATACGGTGGTTGTGTTCACTCAGGCTTTGGTATGGGCTTTGAAAGACTTATTATGTACCTTACAGGTGTTGAAAACATCCGTGATGTTATCCCATTTCCACGTACACCTAAGAATTGTGAATATTAAAATTAAGTTTAAAAGCTCTGTTTGTTATATACAAATAGAGCTTTTTTATGCTACAACTAATGGTTGTCAAATAGTTGGTTGAATTATTGAATCTAAAATAGAATATGATTTTAACGCATTAAAAAGAGTGTTATTTGAAATTGATCTTTTAATAAGTATGCAATCATCTTTTTGTATTTTCTAATTTGTAATTCCATGATGCTTTTTATATAAATACATTATGTTTTATTTAATAAAATACTCAAGTATGTTATAATTGATACATGAGAGGCTACTATGAAAAGATATAGAGGATATGCAATTATTATTACAATCATAAATGTTATATTATCATTTTTAATGATTTATGAGGTCTTTTTATTTAAAGGCTTAATTGACCACGCCGTTATGCATGAGGCAATTAAGAAGGATATTATTACAATTATTATAATTATTGTGGTGATGATATTACTTCATTTTCTTTTTTTGTATTTAAGAAGTAAATATGATCTTTTGTTAGAAATGGCTTTAAAAAAACAGCTTTTTATTGCCCTTTATCGGGCAGAATATCAAAGTATTTTAAATCTTCATTCAGCTAAGGTTTTAAGTCTTTATTTAGATGATATTAGAAATATATGTGATACTAAATGCTATATATTTTCTCAGCTTGTAAGTCAAATATCGAGAATTATTTTCGCTTTCATTGCCCTTATAAGACTTAGTTATATAGTTGTTTTATTCCTTACCTTTGTAGGACTTTTAATGATGGTACTATCATTCATTTATAGTCGCTATGCTAAAAAAATAAATATGATTGTTTTAGATAGTAATGACAATTTAAATTCTTATCTTGAAGAATCATATCAAAATCTAAAATTTTTAAATGTTATGTCAGAGCCAAATACCTTAATAAGAAGGACGGAGTATGAAATTCTAAAAAATTCCAAAATAAAAGCGAAAAGAAATAATATAAAAGCTAGTACAAATACCTTTATTACAGGAAGTATGCTTATTCTTTATGCTTTAATTATGTGCTATAGTGCTTACTTAATATATCAAAATAAAATTAGCTATGGTACACTTACAGCTTTAGTATCACTTGTCAGTTATTTTGAAACTCCTTTTAGTCAAATAGGAGGCTACGCTTCTAAGTTTGCACTTTATCGTAGTTCCGCACTTAGGTTAGATAGCATTTTAAAGCTTAGAAGGGAAGAACCTGCTTTAATGATTAATGATTTTTCTTCTATAGTCCTTGAAAATGTCTCGTTTTCATATGATAATAAGCTTATATATGATAACTTTAATTTAACAATAAATAAGAATGATATTATCTATATAAAGGGCCCATCAGGCTGTGGTAAAACTACATTATTAAATATTATTCTTGGCTTTTTAAAATATGAAGGTAAGGCCTATGTAACATTAAATGATAATGTTTTCCCACTTGGATCAGGTACAAGACACTTATTTAGCTATGTACCACAAGAAAATATTTTATTTTCAGGAACAATACGAGATAATTTTAAGATTCTAGATGATACTCTAAATGATGAAGAAATTATATCCGCTTTAGTTAGCACGCATGTATACGATGAGCTTCATGCAGGTCTTGATTATAAAATATACGAGCATGGCAAGGGGTTATCTGTTGGGCAAATTCAAAGGATTTTAATTGCGATGGCCCTAGTTAAAAAAAGACCAATCCTAATTATGGACGAGTTTAGCTCGGCACTTGATAAGAAAAATGAAGAAGAAATTGTAGCTTTGCTAGAAGGACTTAAAAAAACAATCATTTTTGTCAGTCATAAGGATATTAAGATTAAAGCACGTGTTTGTAATCTGGAGGATTTAAATGAAAACAATTGAAGTTAATAATATGCCAATTCTTTTAGATTTAAGATTTGAATTATCATTAAAGAATCTGGAAAAATATGTTACAAAAAAAACACCTAAATATATTATAAGAAGCGTTTTAGATGATTTAGATCTTCCAAGGATAATGGCAAGCCAAAGAACAAAATATTATGATATTTTTGAATATGATAATATTGTGCTTCAAAGGGTTCATACAGAAGATGGTATCTTAATTGGCTATTTAAAATATGAAAGTAACAACATTACAATTTATAATGCCTCAAGCTTTGATAAAGAATATATGCTATCACAATACGCTTTAGTTTATTGCTTAAGATGTGAACAAAATGCTATATTTATGCATGGCTCTTCATTTAAATATCAAAATAAAGGTATCATTCTTACAGCCAAAAGTGGGACTGGTAAATCAACCCATCGAGCTATGTGGCAAAGACTATTTGATATAGAGGTTATAAATGATGATAAAAATATTGTATCATTAAATCAAAATAGGCTTTATTTAAGTAGTAGTCCTTGGTCAGGTAAGCATCAAATTGATAATAATGTAAGACAGACATTAGATGCTATCGTGATTTTATATCAAAGTAAGACCCCAGAAATAAAGCATTTGAAATTAAATGAATTACTACCGCTTTTAATGCCATCTTTAGAGGCTTTAGATAGTAAAAATAGTAAGGTATGGCATGATATATTTAGTCATATCTTAAAAACACCTATTTTATATTTTGGTTGTAATATGCAAGATGAATCAGCTTATATGCTAGAAAAGGAGCTTAAAAAATTATGGGAATAAAAGATAATTATATACTTCATGAGATGAATGGTGAATATGTAATAATAGAGATTAACGATGGAGCCCTTGAATTTTCACATGTATTTTATATTAATTCTTCAGCCGCAGATATGTTTAGACTTATGAAAGATGGTTTAAATAAAGATGCAATTATTACTAAAATGCTTGAAGAATATGATACAACAAAAGAAGAACTTGAAAATGATTATGATGGCTTTTTAGCGTCTTTAAAGCAAAAGAAAATATATGAGTAATATTAATGAAGTAGTTAGGCTTATGTATGAAGCCTTCGATGATAATCTAGATTTTTCTTTTCCTATAAATGGTAGCTCAATGCAGCCCTTTCTTTATAAAGATGATATTGTAAGGCTTAGAAAATGCCACATGGCATATCCAGGTGATATTGTATTTTATAAGCATGGTGATAATTATATACTACACCGGGTAGTTAGGGTTAATAAGGATGGCAGCTATAATATTGTTGGAGATCATCAAACTAAGTGTGACCTTAATGTAGATAGCTCTATGATAATTGGTGTTGTAGTTGCATATAAGAAAAGAAATCAAAAAAAATATAACCCTCTTAAAGGTATAAGATATTTTATTTACCATCATTTAGTAAGACTAAAGTTAGTTAGATTTTTGAATAGTAAATTATTTTAAGGAGTAGTTTTTATGGGATTAGAATTAGTTAGTGTTATAAGCTCATATCTTAAGCACGAGAAGCCTAGTGTTTGTCTTACATCTGCTTTAATCGAAGATGCTAAGGACCAGGGACTTGGAGCTTTATTATATGCTAGCTATAATGATGATAGACTTAAATCAATTTATTTTAATAGTTTGATTTTACAAGAAAGATTTATTAAGCTTACAAAATATACTTCAAATCTTTTAAATAAATATCAAATTAAGCATTTAATCATTAAGGGTAGTGTTTTATATAAGCTTTATGATGATATTGCCATAAGAAGTAGAGGCGATATTGATATTTATGTTAGTCCAAAAGATTATGAAAAAACTTTAGAGATTATGATAAAAAACGGCTTTATTGAAGGTGATACATGTAATCATCATACGATTATGTATTATAATGAGCTTGAGGTTGAAATTCATTTTACCTTATTTGAGCCAACTCATCATAAATTACTTAAATATTTCAAAAATCCTTTTGATTTTGCAATAAATAAGGATAACTATATGTATGAATTTAAGCCTGATTATCATTTTATCTATTCTCTTGCTCATTTTAAAAATCATCTAGTTAATGGTAGTGGATTTAGATATTTACTTGATTTTTATTATATGTTAACCAAAACTCAGCTTGATCTTGATTTTATCAAAAAAGAACTTGCTAAAATTGATTTATTAAAGCTTTATAATAATATTATTAATGCTTTATTTGAAATTAGCGGTGTAGCACTTGATAATGTAGAGCATTATGATGTATCCTTCTTCCTCAATTATTTAAATGAATCAGGAACCTATGGATTCAAGCGTCATAAAACAAATGATATGGTTCCTAAAAATAAGTTTAGATTAATTGTAAATACTTTATTTATGTCAAATAAGGAATATCGAATTAAAAAGTATCCTCATTTAGGACGTCATTGGTTTTTTTATCCTATTATGATTATTCATCGTTTACTATATTTATTAACTCATAAGCTTAAGAGCTTGTTTAGAATTGTTTTTAGGGTAAGAGATAAGGAAGAAAAGGAATTATTTAAAAAGATTGGTATATAATATTAGATTTATAATTATAAAAATGGTATACTTTGTATACAAGTAGGTGAAAAAATGAAAAAATTATATAAAAAACTTTTACATGATATAAAAAAATATCAAACAATAATTATTCATCGTCACACAAGGCCAGACGGAGATGCCTTAGGATCTCAATTTGGACTTCAAAGGGCACTAAAGGATAATTTTAAGGATAAGGAAATATACGCTGTTGGTGATACTAACTCTCGTCTTCTTTTTATGGGACAACCAGATGAAATTACAGATGATAAATATAAAGGTGCTTTAGTTATTATTTGTGATGTAGCTGTATCTAATATGATTTCTGATGATAGATATAAGCTTGCGGATAAAATTTGGATTATTGACCATCATAAGAATAAGTCGGATGTTGAAGAAAATAATCTTATTATTGATTCTAATGCGGCAGCGGCTTGTGAGGTAATTGCGGATATGCTATTTACCTTAAAGCTTAAGGTTTCCTCTTGTGCGGCTACATCTTTGTTTACAGGTCTTGTAACTGATAGTGGAAGATTCCAATATTCAGATACTTCCCCTAAAACCTTAATGATTGGATCATTTTTATTAAATCAAGGGGTTGATGCCCAGGCTATTTATGATAAGCTATATGTAGAGACGCTTGAATCTAAAAAGCTTAAGGCTAAATTTACAGAAAAGATGAAGCTAACAGAAAAAAATGTTGCATATATCTTTAATACTAAGGAAGACCTTGATGAATTAGGAATTGATTTTAATACTGTGTCTCGTGGCATGGTAAATGTAATGGGTGGAATAGAAGGAATTAATATTTGGGCTAATTTTACCTATGATGAGACTACATCAAAGGTTGTATGTGAATTTAGAAGTAGAGGAATGTCAATTGTCGATATTGCTAAAAAATATGGTGGTGGAGGTCACGACCAAGCATGTGGTGCTACAATTGATTCTTTTGATGTGGCCTTAGAGGTTTTAGCTGATTTTGATAAGAGAATGGAGGAATTTTTAAGTGGAGCATATACTAAATAAAATAAAGGAATACAATACGATAATAATTCATGGTCATAAAAGACCAGATGGGGATTGTTACGGAAGTCAATTTGGTCTTCAAAGAGCTATTAAGGCTACTTATCCTGATAAGAAGGTTTATGTAGTTGGTGGTGTTTGTGATTATTGTGCTTTTTTAGGTAAAATGGATGAAATACCAGATGATACCTATAAAGGAGCCCTTGCAATTTGTGTTGACTGTGCAACATCTGATAGATTGGCTGATCAAAGATTTAGTTTAGCGGATTATGTTATAAAAATTGATCATCATATTGCAGAAGAAAATTATGGTAATTACCAGTATGTAGAAGAGGAAGCCCCTGCATGTACACAAATTCTTACGGATTTGATTCGTAAGGGTAATCTTAAAATGACATCTGATGCAGCATTTGCATTATATACAGGTCTTGTAACTGATACAGGTCGCTTTAGATTTGATAGTGTTGTATCTCATACCTTCGAGGTGGCTGCATATTTATTAAGATTTGGAGTTTCACCTTCAGTACTTGATAATTACTTAAGTGTAGAAACATTAGCTACCTTAAAACTAAAAGGATATGTCCTTTCTAATTTCCAAATGACTGATGAGGGCTTTGCATATATAAAAATGACACGTGATGTTGTAGAAAAATATGGCGTTTCTGATGAAGAGGCTGCTAATCAGGTTGGTACTATTTCAACAATAGAAGGCTGTCCTGTATGGGCGTTATTTATGGAGTATCCAGGAAATGAAATTCGTATTCGTTTAAGAAGTAGAGGACCAGTTATTAATACTTTAGCTGAGGAGTATAATGGCGGTGGTCATGCTAAGGCTGCTGGAGCTTCTTTGGACTCATGGGATGATTTAGATGGTTTTGTTAAAAAAGCATCTTTACTTGTAAAGAAGTATAAGGAAGAACAAAATAATAATTAATATTAAAAAGCATATAGGAGTATTTACCTTATATGCTTTTTATATCATATGGCTTCATTTAGAAAAGTAATTTAAAGGAGAAACAAAACTGGTGATTAGTTTTCAACTTTGAGGAAACGAAGAACTAGAATAGGAGGTATTCGTGGAGTAGCTAGTTATTATGGCTCTAATGAGGTATATTATAGTTATGAATAATCATGATGATGACGATTCTTCAAAAAAGAAGTAGTTGTCATTAAATTTCTAGTTCTGATTTCCTCTCTTAAAATGAGAAAAGAGCAAAGGCTGCAACCTTTACTCTTTTTGTTTACTATATAGTAAACTGTGACTTTTCTGGTTCTGTCACTGGCAGTATATGCTGTTTTACTTAAAATATCAATAGTTGTTAAAAAATATTTGGATCTTTGCATCTCTGCCTATGTATAATTTAATCTCTTTATGATTTTTTACTAGATTTGATGTTTGCATATTAAAAGAGCAGCTTTAATACTGCTCCTATGTTTAATTTTATATTTCTATTATTTCAACTTTTGAATTATGCTTTAAGGTTTTCTCATCATAAGATATTCCTAGTAATAAT
>ULNA01025744.1_pt1 | contig 11244 bp, 10 predicted proteins | sample 1951801 | NCBI WGS metagenome assembly ULNA01 (sample SAMEA4835565, study PRJEB28245) | human gut metagenome | biome: gut microbiome; material: fecal sample | place: Denmark | collected 2008
ACATTACTAAAAATTAACAGGGTCCTGTAACCTCAAAATAATTATATCATTTATTACTTAAATATACAATATTAAATTATTTATTTAATAATTATGGATTAATTTTAATAGATTTGATACAATTATATTGAGGTAAGGATATGGAAATAGTTGTAAATATAGATAATAAGGAAAATATGATTAAATTAGATAAAAATGTTATATTTTTTGGTAAAAATAGTAATTATAAGAATAAGGTAATTAATAATTTAACTAATGGATTATTAGGAAAAACAAAAAATATATTAATTGATGGTAAAAATTATAATGTTAAAGATTTTTATATTATAAATATAGATGAAGAAAATGATTTTTCTAATGAATTTAAGTTTACTAAGAGTAATACGCTGAAACAGCTTATTTATAATGATGTTATAAGTAAAATTAATGAAGAAAAACTAATTAAATATACTAATGAAATATTTGATGTTATTGATGATAAAGTTAATAATTTATTGGATAGAAAGGTTAATAAAAAAAGTGATAATAATATATCGTTTCAAATAGAAATACCTGATGTTAATTCAATCATAGATAAGTTTACTAATATTTATATAGATGATGTTTTACTTGGTGATAGTGAAATATCTAAATCTATGAAGAGAAAACTACTCTATCAATTGTATTTTTTAGATATTAAGAAACTAAATGATAAGCCAATAATAGTTATAATTAATAACTTTGATGTATATTTAAATTCAAGTGAAATTATTAATTTATTAAATACAATTAACAATTTATCAAATGATAATTGTCATTTTATATTAAGTAGTTGTAATAATATATTTGAATATCTTGATACTGGAAAGTATAGCATATATAAAATTACTGATAAAATAATCGATTTTAATGTTATTGAAGATGCAATTAAAATTTACTTATTAAGAAATGAATTTAATAAAATTAATGATAATATTTCTTTTAATGATTTTTATTTAGAAAATGAATCATTGATTACTTATGATGAAATATTAAATATTAGAAATAAAATAATTAATAAATACCCTACTTTAATTAGCAAAATATTAAATTCAGATAGTATAAAAGTAGTTTTGAGTAAGCCAAAAAACATTACATGTGAATATATTATTTGTAGTGATAAAAATAATCAAAATCTTTTTTTAGAAATATCTGATAAACTTATTGACTAAGTAATAAAAATAAGATATAATTATATTGTCCTGAAAGATTGGACATACATTACTAAAAGTTTACAGGTTTCTGTAATAAGGCATAATGCCTTAGGTTTGATCTAACCATAAAGATCACAAAAACAGGCTTTATGCCTGTTTTTCTATTACTCAAATACTAATAAACTTTCTATTGAAATATTTTCTTCAGTTGCTTTAGTACCGGAAAACATTATAATATTATTATATTGATTTTCTGTTACTTGAAGAAGTCTAATATTTCCAGTTTTAGGTGTATTTAACTTTAATCTGTTTATGTGTTTATTTAAATCATCATTGTTTTTACATATTCTTGAATACACTGAATATTGCATCATTATAAAACCTTCATCTAATAAAAATTTTCTAAATTTTGTAGCTGTTTTCTTTTCTTTATCTGTTATTACTGGTAAATCAAACATTACAATTATACGCATAAATCTATTATTCATATATTATAGTTGGTAAATCTAATTTTATTTCACCAGTAGAAAAAGATTTTATGTAACTTTTTATTAGAAGACTTATACTATATTCTATAGTATATTTTTTATTTTGATGCAAAACTTCTTTATTTAATAAGTTTATTAGTTTTTTTCTAAATTCAAAAGATAATGGTAATACTATATCATCTTTATTATCATATACAAATTTGTCTATTACTGAACGATATGGTTCTAAAAAATCATAAGCAAGATTAAAGTTATTTATTTTTGAGTTGTGATGAATTCCTAAATAAGTATTTAAGCCATATACTGCTAGATTTCTTATAATTGCACTTGCTAGTATTGTATATCCGTAGTTAAGTGCTGCGTTTATATTATCGTCATAGAATCTAATAAAATCGCTTCCAAATATACTTCGGAAATATATTTTTGCAGCTAGTCCTTCCCTATTTTTTGAATCGCCCTCTATTACTTCATTGATATATTCATTTAATTTAGAGATTGGAAACTCTTCTTTGGAAGTCATTTCCAATACTCTAATACTGTTTTCTATTTTTCTTTTAACTATTTGATTCCAAAATTCATTTTTAATACTATCATCAATTTCTAATTGATGGGTAAATACATCTAATTGTTTAAAATGATAATTATATGGATACATTATTGAAGTTGGGTCAAATCTTTCATCACATACAATTAGTGATATAGCATTTTTTCCAAGTTCAGCGAGTAATCTAGTAGTAATAATAGTTGATGAGTCTTCAATTAAAATATAATTTATATCTTCAAGTGGAATTTTAGTACTTTGATTATCTTTATCAATAATTAATTGTTTGTCTTTAAAATGTAATTTTTCACTTTTTTTAATTATTACCTGTCTATACCCCACTTATTTCACCTAAAACACTTATTGATAATTTTTCTATTTCTTTAATAGTAGATATTGTAGTAGTATACCTATCTCTCTTTTTACTAAAAATATTATTTTCATTGTAATCATTAACTATAATGTCATAGCCATCTCCGAGTTTACTTTTCACCTCTAACATACCACTACTACAACCTACTACATATGCTATTGATTCTTTACCATCTTTAGTAGTTATTTTTATTAAATCATTTTTATTTAATGTACAATATAAATCGTAATTATTTATTATATCAGTATAAGATATAATTTTATTATTCTTGCCTTGACCATAATCTAATTTTATATTAAAATTGTCATCTACCATATTCTGTTCTCATAATGTATTAATTTTCTTTATTTCTAATATATCATAGGCGGCAAAATATAACTTATCATCATCTTTATCTTTAGACTTAAATACATCTATCCGATATATTCCACCTTTTTCTACATTACTTTTATTAATCATATGGCCAGTATTTTTATATTCACTATATAGTTTCAATTTTTTAATTTCTTTATGCTCTTTATCACTTTTAGATACAGGATATTTATTTCCATTTGCTTTAAGTACTTCTTCCCCTACCTCATAATCTCCAAACCATTCTACTAATGATTCATAAATATCTTTAGAACCACCTAGTCTATCTGGAATATTTTCTAAATCTTTTCTTTTAACTTTTTCAATAGGAGTTCTTAATGTTTTATATATCTTTTTGTCTTCATCTTTGCCTATCTCTTTTATTCCATAATATGTCTCTTCATGCATTTTACCTGATACTTTAGTTTTAGCAATAGAAGGTACTAATGTATGTAATGATTCTATATCTTTTTTTGTGTATGTGTTATATGATTTTAAATTCCATTTTAATGTATCTAAATCTTGTTCATATACTCTTAACTTTGCTTCTTTATCAAAGTTTTCATATGGAAGTGGAAATTCTAATCTACTAATATTATGTTTGTTATAATAGATATGTTCTTCTTCTAGTTGTTTTTTAATATATTCTATTATATTTATATCTTTTATTTCACCAGTTGTGTCATCATAGTATTCTCCTAGTATTTCTTTTCCATTTTCTATATTAAGATTTTCTATTGTTTTTTTAGTTAATCCATCTATATATCTACTAAATTTTTCATATAGTGTTATTTTCTGCTGTAATGATGGTGTGATTGAAGCGATAACTAAGGCATCCATAGCATGATGCAAATGATTATCTCTATCTTTATTGATGTCTTTTTTCATATCTTCAGGTAACCTATATGTTTTTGATATATAGCTATGAGTTAGTCTGTTAAATCCCCATCTTGCTCTTAATTTAGATGTTATTGCACCTGGATACATATTTACTTTTTCGACATTTAAGTATGCTTTTATTAATGAAGATAATTCTTTACTTATATATTTAGTATCATTAAGATTTTGATCTCTCATTTCTCTTTCGGTGTCAAAGTCTAATTTTTTTAGTAGATAATTATCTTTCTTTTTCTGTGATATAGTTAAATTATTAATATATGCTTCATATTCATCCCATTTTTGTGTTTTTCCAAACCATTCATATGGTGTTCTGTTTCCTTTTTCTTGATTTTCTTTTGTATATACTAGAGTTTTATTTAAGTAGTTATCATTATATGTTCTTGAATATGGAAGTATATGATCAATTTGTACTATATTATTTCCAAATAAATCTTCTATAGATATTTTCTTCATACTATAACCACAAAATTCATTTTGTTCTTTCCATAATTTATACTTTAACAAATCAGTACTTGATATCTTATCTGTACTAACAAACAATCCTAATTCTACCAATTGATTTTTAATTTTTTCATTTTCAGTTTGCTTTTCTACATTGTTTTTTGCTATTTCATTTCTTTCTTTTCTAGATTTTGCAAGTTCTCTAGCTGTTTCTATATTAATTATTTTAGGCATTCCATATTTTTTTATTATTGAATTTATTACTTTTCTTGTTTGAGTTAATGATCTGATTACTCTTTGATTAGTAATTGTATCATCTACATAAATTGGTACTAATAAATCTTTTTTCTCTTTATCACCATTTATATCAGAATGATTATATCCCAATATATTCATAGCCTTATCGTATGTATTGCCTTCAAGCATTAATGGAATTAACTTCTTAATTAAATCTGTGGACAACATTAAATGATCTTTAAAATTTGGAAGCAGTTCTATAAAATGAATATCTTCAAATATGTTCTCTATATTTTCTGATTCTTTAATTTTGTTCAATATATCTTCATTTATTTTATAATTAGTACAATATAATGCAAGTTCATCTAATAATTCTATATTATCTTTAAATTTTTTCCATATATCATTACTATAGGCTTTTATTATACTATCTTTTAGTGCATGATACCCTTTAAGTTCTATTAATGTTTTGCTTAATAGTTTTTCATTATATAGAGTATTAAATAATTCTCTATCATTACTATTTAAATTGCTAATATTTATACTTTCTTCTTTGCTGATATTTAGTTTTTTCTTTAATTCTTCTATTACTTTTCCATATTCTTTTTTTGATAATGATAAATCTTTAAATTCGATATTACCATCTAATTCTTTTGCTAAATCTTTATATGTTATTATTTTTTTGTCTTTTGCTTTTTCAATGATTTCTTTTATTTCTTCGTTTGTTAATCTAGTATATTCGTTATCTTCTTTTTTGTATTTTAAATTAACTAGTTTAGTTAATGAAACATATAATTCTGATGATGGTGCTCTTTTTGGCGCTCTTGGTTTGCCATCAAAATTGCATTTACCAGTCATTCTCTCTATTAAATCTCCACCATATGGAGAATTTCCTCCTGGACCTTTAGCATAACTTCTTCTAGAATTATATATTTCTAAATATTGATTTTTAAAATCATCAGTAATCAAACCAAATTTTATTTGACTATTTAAAACCATGTTAATTTCTTTCAAATACATTTCATTTGTTACAGATATTTTATAATCTCCAGGACTATTTTTAATTTTATTTTTAAATTTTTCATCTTTTATATACATCTCAGATATAGTACGATAATTATTTTCATTCATTATTTTTTCATTTTCTTTAATAGCACTTAGTACTTTACCAGAATCGTTATCAGATGCTTCTTCTCTATTTGATTTATATCCTCTTTTCTTTGCATAATGTACTAAAATTATTGATAATTCTTCATTTGTTAGTTTTCTATCTAATGCTTCAACTTTTAATTTATATGGATTGCTATTTTTTTCTTTATAATAATTATTAATCATATTGTCAAAAATTATAGATAATTCTTCATTCTTTTCTGAAACTATATTACTATTAATATTACCTTTTAAATAGCCATTTTCATATAATAAATTTCTTACTCTGTCTAATCTAAATTCTCTTCTTCTTGATATTCTTCTGGCTCCTCTTTTTTCTCTTCTTTCTTTTGCTCTACTGTCACCTGTTTTTTCTACTTCACCAGGAGTAAATATTCTACTTCCTACGTCTATTATTTTATAAGGATTATTATTTGCATCTAGTTCTAATAATCCCCATCCTACTGAAGATATTCCTATATCTAAACCTAATATGTAATTTTTTTCCATTTTACTACCTCTTTCTTTCATCGTTCGTATATAATTAAATTGTACAAAATATTACCAACATTGTCAATCTAAATATCATATACATCCACTAAATTTATTATTTTTGATTTTATCATATACTTATATTTGTAAACTAAATATAGTTATAAATTGGTTATTTAATACGCTAAATTATTTTTTGTTAACTATTAGTCTATTTAATTTTCTTAAAAAATAAAACAGTTAGGTTGTTTGCCAAACTGTTTTATCTTCTTTTTATACACTACTAAAAATTAACAGGGACCTGTAACCTAGATAATTATCTAATTATTTATTACTTGTACTATTGATTAAGTTTAATATAAACATAATGGGCCAAAACATTATTTGAAATATTAGTTTGAAAGTATATTCTATTAGTTTAAATGGCCAGATTAATAATTTTATTAACATATACATCTTCCCTTCTTATATATTTATAATATCATACTTTGATTACTTTTACAAATGATTAAGATGTGTATTTTATATTTACTTTGTTATATAAATAAGTTATAATAAATTAAGAAAGAGAGTTGATATAAATGGATAAGTTAATAAGAGATGCTTTAAATAAGGAAATTAAAAGGCAAAATGATAATATTGAACTTATTGCTAGTGAGAATTATGTATCTAAAGATATTTTAGAACTTCAAGGTAGTGTTTTTACTAATAAGTATGCTGAAGGTTATCCTTCTAAAAGGTATTATGGTGGATGTGAAAATGTTGATGTTGTTGAGGAGTTAGCTATTTCATATGCGTGTGAATTATTTAATTGTAAATATGCTAATGTTCAACCTCATAGTGGTAGTTCTGCTAATATGGCTGTATATAGAGCACTTCTTAATAAGGGCGATAAAGTTATGGGAATGAATCTTTCTGATGGTGGTCATCTTACTCATGGTCATAGTCTTAATTTTAGTGGTATTGATTATGAAATTGTTGATTATAGGGTTGATTCTGATACAGGATATTTGGATTATGATAAGGTTAGAGAGATTGCTTTAAAAGAAAAACCTAAAATGATAATAGCGGGTGCAAGTGCTTATTCTAGAAGTATTGATTTTAAGAAATTTAGAGAAATTGCTGATAGTGTTGGGGCTTATTTATTTGTTGATATGGCTCATATTGCTGGGCTTGTAGCGGCACATTTGCATATGAATCCTCTTGATTATGCTGATGTTGTTACTTCTACTACTCATAAAACTTTAAGAGGCCCTAGAGGTGGTATTATTCTTACTAATAATGAGGATATAATTAAAAAAATTAATAAGACTATTTTCCCAGGTATTCAAGGTGGTCCTCTTATGCATATTATTGCTGCTAAAGCTGAATGTTTTTATGAAGCATTACAACCTTCATTTGTTACTTATCAAAAACAGGTGTTAAAAAATATTAAGGCTTTAAGTGATTATTTAATTAGTAAAGATATGAAGGTTATATCTGGTGGTACGGATAATCATTTGATTTTACTTGATGTTTATAATTCTATTGGTATTACTGGTAAAGAGGCTGAAGCTATTTTGGATAGTGTTCATATTACGGTTAATAAGAATACGATTCCTAATGAAACACTTAGTCCTATGAAGGCTAGTGGTATACGTATTGGTAGTCCTGCTATGACTACTAGAGGTTTAAAAGAAGATGATTTTGCTTTAATTGGTGATATTATTTATAATGTTCTTAATAATTATAGTGACGATAGTGTTTTAGAGAAAGAAAAATGTAGAGTACTTAGTTTAACTAGTAAATATAAGATGTATGATTAGGTGATAATATGGAAGAATTATTAGCGGTAAAATTAAGACCTAAATCTTTAGAAGATATTATTGGTCAGGAACATTTAGTTGGTAAGGATAATGTTATATATAATTTGGTTAAGAATAAGAAGTTATTTTCAATGATTTTATATGGTCATCCTGGTATTGGTAAAACTAGTATTGCTACCGCTATTAGTAATGAACTTGGTGTTAGATATAGGTGTCTTAATGCTGTTGTTAATAATAAAAAGGATTTTGATATTGTTATTGAAGAAGCTAAATTATATGGTAGTATGATTTTAATAGTGGATGAAATTCATAGACTTAATAAGGATAAACAGGATATATTACTTCCTTATTTGGAATCTGGTATTATTACTTTGATTGGGATGACTACTGCTAATCCTTATCATGCTATTAATCCTGCGATTAGAAGCAGATGCCAGTTATTTGAACTTAAGGATTTAACTACTAATGATATTAGGAAGGGTATTGATAAGGCTGTTTCTTCTAATTATTTAGAGGGATTGACTATAGATGATGATGCTAAAGAATATATTGCTATTTTAGCAGGCAGTGATCTTAGATTTGCTTATAATTTACTTGAGGTGGCTTATTATAGTGCACATGATAGACATATTACTATTTCTGTAGTTAAGAAGATTAGAAATAGAGCTAATAGTTATAGTGATAAAAATGGTGATGGATACTATAATGTTATTTCAGCTTTTCAAAAGTCTATTAGAGGTAGCGATGTTAATGCTTCTCTTCATTATTTGGCTAGACTTATTGAGAGTGATGATTTGGATATTATTACTCGTAGATTATCAGTTATTGTATATGAAGATATTGGACTTGCTAATCCTAGTATGGGCCCCAAAGTAGATGCAGCGATTAACTCGGCTTTAAGACTTGGGCTTCCTGAGGCTAGAATACCTCTTGCAGCGATTGTTATTGAACTTGCTTTATCTCCTAAAAGTAATTCAGCGGAAACGGCTATTGATCTTGCTTTAAATGATGTTCGAAGTGGTAATATATCTGATGTTCCTAATCATCTTAAGAATCCTTCTAGTGATTATAAATATCCTCATAATTATAAGAATGATTATGTAAAACAACAATATTTACCTGATAGTCTTATTGATAAAAAATATTATTATCCTAAAGAGAATAAGAATGAAAAAATACTTAAAGATATTATGGATAAATTAAGTAAATTATAAAAGGAATACAATTATTGTATTCCTTGTTTGTTTTCTATTTCTTTATATAACTTATCTTTTAATTCTGGATATATTTGAAGAAATGACTCTACGGCTCTACTATTTTTATTATACCTAGCAAACTTAGGTATTAAATCACTATTATCTAGAGGAATATAATCAGGTCTATTAGGATACAAATACAAATTTACATCTCCCCTCTTCGCCACTTTTATTAATTCATCATATAAATTAGGAATAAATTCTTCTTTTAGCACTTCCTCATCATAATTACTTACTACTTCGGCACTCCAACCTGTTTGGCCCTCGGCAAAGTTTTTACTACTTAATGTATAAATAGAACCACTAGTATTAAATATCTTACGAAACATTCCTTTTTTTCTTTCTACTAATGTTATTTTAGTAGTTTTCCCATTTCCTGATAAAAAATAATATAAATCACTATGCATTGGCGAAGAAAATATTATTGCAACTACCTTTGAATATGTCCCGTATACCCATTCTTTCATATGTGTACTTTCATTTCTTTTAATTACTTTTAAATTAGGAATATGACTACCATGATACACGTATTTCATTTTACTTCCTTTTTGCTAAAATTCTACTATAAGTTGGGTTAACATCTTGTATATTATATTTTGCATTTAGTATATATTCTTTTAATTCTTTTAATATACCTTTTTGAATATAACATGATATATTTATTCCTTCTAATTCTGATAAGATACTATTGGCATTACAGCCTGAATAACAATTTTTATAATATTCACAGGTTTTAATACATTCATCTCTTCTTAAGATACTTTTCTCTAACAATTTTAAAAAATTATCATTCATAAAAACTTCGCTTATAGAAGTAATATCCTCAATATTACCAAGATTGTATTCATCTGTACATAGTCTATCGCATGGATATATTATTCCATCAGAATCTAAACATAACCATTTCCCTAAACATGAATTAAAAGTACATACTTTTGAATGTTCATTAAGAACTAGATTTACTAATTCTTCACAAGTCGTAACGTTAATATTACATGTTTTATCATTTATCCAGTATTTAAAGAAATTAGTAAAATATTTTATGTATTCATTCGGATCTAGAGATGGTAACCCCCCTTTTACGGCAGCTCCATCATTAAACATTGGATTAATTTTCATACTTAGATTCATTGATTTAAAATACTCATATTCATTTATTAAATTTTTTACATTATTTTGATTTATCACTATTATAGCGCCGGGATTGTAGTTATTTTTTTGCAGTAATTTTATACCTTCTAATGTTTCATAGGTATGTCTACGCATCAATTCATTATTTAAGCCATCAAAGGATAAACCTATATTAGTATTGGTCCTATTAAAGAAATCAACTATTTTTGGTGTTAAAAGAGTACCATTGGTTTGCACCGAAAACATAAACTTTGAATTTTTGCTATCACAATAGTTATATATCTCTTCATAATAGTCGAGAGACACAGTAAGTGCTTCTCCACCATGCCAAACTAAATTAATGTATTTATAATTTTCTGATAATAAATCAATATATTTTTTTAGCTTATTCATATCTAATAATTTCTTTTCATATCCATATTTTTCATGAAAACAATAATTACATCTTAAATTACAATTATGAGTTGGTTTTATTAAAGTATTAATTTGTGACATTATCTTTTACTTTTATTTTTACTTTTGAGTTTACGACGTAATTATCATGTGTATCGCAATGATAATCCGGATCTCCAGGACCGCTATCATCATGTAATGAATATATTGTTCTTTCATTTGAATTAGCCTGTTTTTGATAAGTTTGATAAAGTTCCATTAATCTTTTGAATTTTGTTAAATCTGCTTTTAACATAATTACCTCCTTTTTTTAATTTTACAATACTTTTAATTTTAATTATGTAAATTATTTGGTTACATAATATATATTATTTATTATTAATATAGTTAATTATAAGTTAACATAAAATAAAGGAATACTATTTTTGTATTCCTTTATTTCTTTATTATATCTTGTAATATATAATTAGCAGCATATATACCCGCTACTGAAGGTACGGGCATCATTGAGGCTA
>ULNA01032601.1_pt1 | contig 11143 bp, 7 predicted proteins | sample 1951801 | NCBI WGS metagenome assembly ULNA01 (sample SAMEA4835565, study PRJEB28245) | human gut metagenome | biome: gut microbiome; material: fecal sample | place: Denmark | collected 2008
CTTTATCATAAACGATAAGCTCGGCAACGGCTACCTTATCGACGGCAAGCTTTACAGCGTCGGTCAGGTGGGCTCGGTTTTGAGAAATCTTGAGGATGCTTCCGGAAAGTCGGCAGTCGGCGGATATCCGAGCATGAGCAACCTTATCGGACTTAAAATTCTGTTTGGCTTCGGTCTGACGATGGCTATTCCGTTGGGACTTATCAGACTTGAAAGTCTCTTGAATCCGCAGCATGTTATGTCTTATCAGTCGGGTCTTAGAACAGCGTATGTTGTGACCGGAATGATTTTCGGTCTCTCGATTCTGTTCAAATTTATGATGGTCGGTATCAGCAAAGAAAGCGGTAATGAAGATACATCAAGAAAGAGCAGATTTATGACAACTGCCCTTTCCGCAGTGCTGTTTACTGTGTCGGCTGTATGCTTCATCCTTTCCGTCATGCAGTAAATTTTTGAATATTTTTTCGCGGAGCACAGTTTTTTTACTGCGCTCCGTTTGATATAATATGCATATATCGTCACGCTTCTTTGCTGTGCTCAAATATCACATCTGAAATTTATATGGCAAAATCAATCTCGGGCTAACGCGACAAAGCTGTAATTCGGTGCTCTGATACATTATTGAAGCAAAGCAAATAAATTTTGCAAAACGGCTTAATAGCGCGCTTTCGGGAATCTTTGCGCCGCGTGCGCGCAAAAAACTAATATCGCGGACACCGAGATATAAAGCCGCCGAAAATTTTGATGGCATTCCGGGGTATTTGACAATAAATTCAATCTGTATAAGCTTGCATTTTCGGCTGTATTATGTTAATATGTCCTATATTAAGCAGTCATAAATAGTTGTAATTCAACACTTTTAGTTGTTTGTGGTGCTTTTTCTACGGGGCGGAGCACAATTTTTGCCCCGATACTTTGACGACAGGGAGTTGGCATACTTGGCGAAGTATATCATCAAGCGTGTTGCAATGGGTCTGCTGTGCATATTCATTGTTGCAACACTGACTTTTCTTCTGATGAATCTGGTACCGGGCGGTCCGTTCACGGCTGAGAAGTCTATGAGTGAGGCGGCGCAGAGAGCGCTTGAAGCAAAATTCGGACTGGACAAGCCCCTAGGGCAGCGTTATTTGACATATATGTCCGATCTTCTCAAGGGAGATATGGGCCCGAGCCTTAAACAGCGCGGACGTTCGGTAAACGAAATAATTTCCTCGAAATTTCCGATTTCGGCGCGTCTTGCGGGCGTCGCCGTGCTCGTATCGTTGCTCGTCGGTATCCCGCTGGGCTGTGTCTCGGCCTATAACAGAGGAAAATTCGCCGATAATATTATTATCGTGCTTGCGACCTGCGGAATAGCCATACCGAGCTTTATAAGCAGCGTTATTCTGCTATATACGTTCGGAAGCAAGCTGAACATATTGCCGACGATAGGACTAAACTCGTTGGCATCCTATATAATGCCGGTAACGGCGCTGTCGATTTATCCGACTGCATATATAACGCGCCTCATGCGCTCGAGCCTGCTCGACGTTATGGGTCAGGACTATATCCGCACCGCGAGGGCAAAGGGTCTGTCGAACTTCAAGGTTCTCTTCAAGCACGCCCTGCGAAACGCCATCCTTCCCGTTGTTACTTATGTCGGCCCCATGCTGGCGGGTCTTATGACCGGATCGTTCGTCGTGGAGAAGATATTCACCATTCCCGGTCTCGGCCGCGATTTCGTCTCGGCGATAAACCAAAAAGACTATACGCTGATAATGGGAACTACAATAGTTCTTGCCACTCTTATAATTGCGGCGAATGTTATAGTTGATATCCTCTATAAGATCATAGACCCCCGTATTAAACTCAAGTAAGGGAGCGGCAGGAGAGAAACGATGAAGAAAAAATTTCCGAGTCTGCACCTGAATGCAGATGATTTTATCCCGGCAACAAACGATGAAAAAGAGAGCCTCGTCGTCATGCGCGACAGCGTCAACTTCTGGGCGGACGGTATGCGCCGCCTGCGCAAGAACAAGATAGCGATGATAAGCCTCGTTTTCATCCTTATAATAATGTTTTTCGCTTATGTTATGCCTGCTTTTTGGCCGTATAGCTACGAGCAGCAGATTAAGTACAGCGAGAATCTCAAACCTTTTGAATACAGCCAGACAGAGCAGGCGCGCATAGACGCGGGCGAAAAGGTTTTCCCGCATATCTGCGGAACCGATAAGCTCGGCAGAGACTTCGCAGTCCGCCTTATGATGGGCACGCGAATCAGCCTTACAGTCGGTCTTATCTGCGCGGCGCTCGTCCTGATAGTCGGCTCGATTTTCGGCGCCGTCGCTGGATTTGCCGGTGGCTGGGTCGATATAATAATGATGAGAATCACCGATATTCTCTATACAATACCTGATGTTCTTTTGATAATAGTGCTCTCGCTCGCCTTGAAACCGAGGCTTGAGGATCTCGCCGAACAGCCCGGATTTGGCTGGATGAACACGGTCGGACCGAACCTTATCGCGATATTCCTCGTGTTCGTTCTGCTCTATTGGGTCGGCATGGCGCGTATCACGCGCTCGCAGATTCTTGTGCTCAAGGAGTCCGAATATGTTACGGCGGCGCGCGCTCTCGGCGCAAGCAGCTCGCGCATAATCAGAAAGCACCTGCTCACAAACTGCATCGGCACCCTTATCGTTACCACAACTCTTCAGATCCCCTCGGCTATATTCACCGAGAGCTATCTGAGCTTCCTCGGACTCGGCGTTGCGGCTCCCATGCCGTCGCTCGGCTCCCTCGCAACCGATGCGGTCAAGGGCATGAACACTTATCCGCATCTGCTGTTTTTGCCGGCAATACTTATCAGCGTCATCATTCTCGCATTCAACCTCTTCGGCGACGGACTGCGCGATGCGTTTGATCCGAAGCTGAAAAACTGACAAGGAGGGCGAGAATTTTGAGCGAAAAACTTCTGGAAATAAAAGACGAAAAACTCTCGTTCTTCACCCCCGCGGGCGAGGTCAAGGCGCTGAACGGCGTGTCCTTCTCCATGAACGAGGGCGAGGTGCTCGGCATAGTCGGCGAGTCCGGCTCGGGCAAATCCGTCACGGCTTATTCAATAATGGGTCTTACCGCCTATCCCGGCAAGCTCATCGGCGGTACGATATATTTCAACGGTCATCAGATCGAAAAGATGAGCGAAAAAGAAATGCGCAAAATCAGGGGCAACGAGGTCTCGATAATCTTCCAGGATCCCATGACGAGCCTCAACCCTGTCTATACTATCGGCAACCAGATAACCGAGGTTATCCGCCTGCATACGGGCAAGAGCAAAAAAGAGGCATATGACCGCGCGAAGGAGCTGCTCGAGCTTGTCGGCATCAACGAGCCCACAAAGCGCCTCAAGCAGTATCCCCATGAGCTCTCCGGCGGTATGCGTCAGCGAGTCATGATAGCAATAGCCCTCGCGTGCGAGCCCAAACTGCTCATAGCCGACGAGCCCACAACGGCTCTCGACGTTACCATTCAGGCTCAGATACTCGAGCTTATGCAGGAACTCAGACAGAAGCTCGGCATGAGCATCATAATGATAACCCATGACCTCGGCGTCGTCGCCAGCATGTGCGAAAGAATCGCCGTCATGTATGCCGGTCACATTGTTGAGTACGGCACGGCGGATGAGATATTCTATGAGCCCAAGCATGAATACACAAAGGGACTCATCAATTCTATTCCCAAGCTCAGCGCTCAGGAGATAGAGCGCCTTGTGCCTATCGAGGGTCAGCCGGTCGACCTGCTGAATCCTCCCGCAGGCTGCCCGTTCGCGCCGCGCTGCGCAAACTGCATGAAGATATGCCTGCGCGAGATGCCGCCCAAGACGGAGCTTAGCGATACGCACTACAGCCACTGCTGGCTGCTTCAGAAAGAAGAATTTGAAAAGGGGGAGACAAGCTGTGAGTGAGAATGAAAAGCTCGTTGAAGTGCAGCACCTGCAGCAGTATTTCCCGGCAGGCGGCAGAGGAAAGCACAAAAAATTCGTCCAGGCAGTCGATGATGTCTCGTTCTTTATCAATAAAGGAGAGACGCTCGGTCTCGTCGGCGAGTCCGGCTGCGGCAAAACTACCGTCGGCCGTACTCTGCTCAGACTCTATGAGCCCACGGACGGCAAGATAATCTATGACGGAAAAGTCATTTTCGACAAGGAGAACAAGGTCGCTGTCAATATGCTGCCCTACAGGCGCAAAATGCAGATGGTCTTCCAGGATCCTTATGCGAGCCTTGACCCGCGTATGACGATAGGCGATATCGTCGGCGAGCCTATTGATATCCACCATCTCGCCGCCAACAAGGCGGAGAGAAGAGAGAAGATAATCACCCTTCTTGAGCGCGTCGGACTCAACAGCGAGCACGCAAACCGCTATCCGCATGAGTTCTCCGGCGGTCAGCGCCAGCGAGTCGGTATCGCGAGAGCGCTTGCGGTCGATCCCGAGTTCATCGTCTGCGATGAGCCGGTCTCCGCGCTCGATGTCTCCATTCAGGCGCAGGTCGTCAATATGTTCGAGGATCTTCAGAAAGAGCTCGGACTGACCTATCTGTTTATCGCCCATGACCTGAGCGTCGTTCGCCATATCTCGAACCGCATCGGCGTCATGTATCTCGGCAAACTCGTGGAGCTTGCGGACAGCTTCGAGCTGATTGCGCACAGCGTCCATCCCTATACCAGAAGCCTTATTTCGGCTATCCCCGAGGCGGATCCCAAGACGGCGCGCGCCGCAAAGCGCATTCCGCTCGAGGGCGATGTCCCGAGCCCGCTGAATCCTCCGAGCGGCTGCCGCTTCCGCACCCGCTGCCCCTATGCGGACGAGCAGTGCGCCAACGAGTGCCCGCAGCTCAAAGAGGTCAGCCCCGGTCATTTCGCCGCGTGCCACCACCTCGACAAGGTCGCGGACTGAAAATAACGGTGTTTGTTGCGCCGAAGAGCGCAATGGATATAAAGCGGCAAAGCCGCAAAAATTTGTAGAGGAGATGTATCAATGAAGATCAAGAGAATCGTATCTCTGTTCCTTGCTCTGGTGCTCGCACTTTCTGCTGTCGCAGTTCTGGGCTCCTGCAAGAAGTCAGAGAAGGGAATCACTGTTCAGATCGGTCCCAACCCGGAAACTCTCGATCCGGCACTCAACAGTGCAGTCGATGGCGGCAACATGCTCATCACTCTGTTTGAGACACTGCTTATCATCGACCAGGACAACAAGGTTCAGCCCGGACAGGCTGAGTCCTACACCGTCAGCCCTGACGGTCTTACTTGGACCTTCACCATGCGTGACGGCCTGAAGTGGTCCGACGGCACCGAGCTCAACGCCAAGGACTTTGAGTACACCATGAAGAGAATTGCCAATCCCGATGTCGGCGCACCCTACGGCGAGACTGTTGTCGGCATGATCGAAGGCTATCAGGATGCTATCGGCAATCCCGATAAGAACGGCAAGAAGACCACAAAGCCCGACATTGACAAGCTCAACGTCAAGGCGAGCGAGGATGGCAAGACCCTTACCATCAAGCTTGCATATCCCTGCTCTTATTTCGATAAGATCGTTGCTTTCGGCACCATGAGCCCCGTTCAGAAGGCTACCGTTGAAAAGAACGGCGACAAATGGGCAACCAAGCCCGAGACCTATGTCTGCAACGGCCCCTACATGATCTCCGAGTGGACTCCCGGCGAGAAGATCATATGCAAGAAGAACCCCAACTATAAGGGTGGCTGGGACAACAGCAAGATCGTTACCGAGCAGCTTACTTTCCTCCTTCTCGAGGATTCTGCCGCTTCTTATGCCGCTTATACCAGCGGCCAGGCTCTCATGATAAAGGATGTTCCCACCGAGGAAATCCCGAGCCTCAAGAAGTCAACCGACGGCGGCGACTTCTATGTCGATCCGATCCTCGGCACTTATTACCTCAGCATGAATCTTAATAAGGCTCCCTTCAACAATGTCAATGTCCGTAAGGCTCTCAGCCTTGCTATTGACCGTGAGTATGTTGCCAACACCATCATGCAGGGTACCTACAGCCCGGCTTACAACTATGTCGGACCCAGCATCGTTGACAGCGGCGACGGCATGTTCCTTGACAACGCTATCGCAGCAAACGGCGGCAGCACCTATATCAGCAAGGACTATCAGGCTAACCTCGCCGAGGCTAAGAAGGCTCTCGCAGAGGCAGGCTATCCCGACGGTAAGGGCTTCCCGACCATCACTTATTCGACCAATGATATCGGTTACCACAAGGCTGTTGCTGAGTATCTTCAGCAGGTCTACAAGAAGGAGCTTGGCATCACCATGAAGATCGATGTTGTTGACTGGTCGTCCTTCACTCCTCAGCGCCGCGCCGGTAACTACGAGATGGCCCGTAACGGTTGGGTCATGGACTACAACGACGCTTCCAATATGATCGAGCTGTTCTATTCGTCCAACGGCAACAACGATGGCAAATACAACAGCAAGGCTTTCGACGCCGCTATTGATAAGTCCAAGGTTGCCGATTCCAAGGCTCACTTTGATGCTCTCCACGAGGCTGAGAAGATCATGTCCGAGGATTATGCTTGCATCCCCGTTGCATACTACAACGACTTCTGGCTGCAGAGCCCGACCCTCAAGGGTACATGGCACAGCCCCTATGGCTACTGGTACTTCCAGTATGCTTATGTTGAGGGTTAAGCTGTAATCCCAAAGTCAAAGCGTAACTGAACGCTGCCCGTGTCACGCAAGTGGCACGGGCAGTTTTCGCTTTGCCTGTTTTTAGGTATCAGTTTTTCTGTATTTGGAGTGACTATGTGAATGCGATGCAGTAGGGCGGATATCGTTCGACGGCAAAATACATGCATCTTGTAGGGTGCGGCGACCTCGACGCACCGATGCCGCATTAGCGGCACATAACCTTCACGAATATTTAATTTTAATACCGTAGGGACAGCCCTTGCGGCTGTCCGCTGTCGGCGCAGCCGATACAAAATCACATCGGCTTTACGATTGAAATTTCACGCCCCAAAACACACCGATATTCCTCCAAATTTCACCGCTCTGTTGCCAAATTCCGCCGATTGTGCTATCATTGAACCGACAAAAAAACGGAGATGATAAAAATGACCGTTACCGAAAGATTTCTGAAATATGTGACATTCGAAACCACTTCCGACGAGTCGAGCGATACCGTGCCCTCGACCGCGACCCAGTTCGTCCTTGCCGATTATCTCGTCGAGGAGCTTCGCGGCGCGGGAGTCACCGACGCCATGCGCGACGAAATGGGCTATGTCTATGGGCATATCCCTGCGTCCGATGGCTGCGAAAATTGCCCGAAGATAGGGCTCGTCTCGCATATGGACACTTCGCCCGATGTCAGCGGCGCGAACGTCAAGCCGCAGATAATCAAATTTGACGGCACGAACGCCCCAATGGTCGGCGATGAATATATCGGGCGCGAGCTTATAGTTACCGACCACACGACTCTGCTCGGCGCGGACGACAAAGCCGGCGTTGCCGAGATAGTCGCCCTGTGCGCCGAAATCAACGCAAATAAAAATATCCGCCACGGTGCGCTGAGCATCTGCTTCACTCCCGACGAGGAGATAGGCTGCGGTGCGGATCACTTCGACTTTGAGCGCTTCAACGCCGATTTTGCCTATACTGTTGACGGCGGCGAGGTCGGCGGCATCGAGTGCGAAAACTTCAACGCCGCGGCCGCTGATATCACGGTTCACGGAGTCAACACCCATCCCGGAACCGCCAAGAACAAGATGAAAAATGCCGCGCTGTATCTCGCGGAGTTTGTCAATATGCTCCCCGCGTGGGAGACCCCGGCGCATACCGAGGGACGCGAGGGCTTTTATCATGTGGCGCATATCGCCGGCAACGAGACCGAGGCGAGCGCGCATATGATAATCCGCGACCACGACAAGAATAACTTCGAGCGCCGCAAGGAGTTCGTCGCCGATACCGTCGGTTTCCTGAACGAAAAGTATGGCGAGGGCACTTTCGAGCTGAATATAAAAGACAGCTATTATAATATGTTAGAGATAATCGAGAAGCATATGGATATCGTCGAGCGTGCCGAAAAAGCCATGCGCGATGCGGGCGTTGAGCCTGAAATAGTGCCGATACGCGGCGGAACGGACGGCGCACGTCTCTCGTTTGAGGGTCTGCCGTGCCCGAACCTCTCGACCGGCGGCATGAATTTCCACAGTATCTATGAGGCGATACCCGTCGACGCATTGCCCAAAATGGTCGAGGTGCTGATAAATATCGTGTCCGTGACCGACTGAACAAAATAAAAAATGCCGGAGACAGGGAATCTTCCCGCCTCCGGCGCTTTTATCAATATGGCTCAATGTTGAATTTGAGATTCTTTGTAGTGGTCGGCGACTCGACGACCCTATGCCGCCGTCGGCGGCACTGTTTGGAAAGCAGAAAAAAGCAAGGTCAAAACTACGCTTGACCTTGCTTTTTGTTTTATCAGTATTGTTTGCCCTCGCCGATGCGACTGAACGCAAGTATGATGCAGTCAATGCCGAACAGCACAAGGTATGCGCCGACGATGTAAGCAACCGCCGCAACCGAGATGTTCGGACTGAATATCATCACAATGCCGAGCACAAGTCCGATAATGTTGACAATCATCGTGAACCAGTAGACGAAATTGCCCGCGATGAACCGAATCGTGTTCAGGTGCGAGAGCCTCGAGAGACAGTGCGCGATGAACCATATCGGGAACAGGAGCGAGAGCACCCATTTGCCCGCGTTGGGATAGACGAGCAGCATGACGCCCGCCATGACGCTGAGTATGCCCGAAATGAGTGACACAGTCGGACCGAAGCCGAGATGCTTGTCAACGCGAACATAGAGCACAACATCCGCAATGCCGGTTATTATGGCGATTATGCCGTAGATAATAACGAGGGTCGTCACCGCATTGTCGGGATAGACAAAAGTGAATATTCCGAGCGCCGCGAGCGCAATGCCGACTATAAGCTCCATCCATCCGAAGCCGGAACGCCTTTTCATTCCTTTTCGCCTCCTTTGTTGAGAATGGACATGAATTCTTCGCCGGTTATGGTCTCTTTTTCATAGAGATATTTTGCCAGCTCGTCGAGCTTTCCGCGGTTGTCCGCGAGAATCTTGGAAGCCTTCTCATGCTGGCGCTTTACGAGTTCAACAACCTTGCGGTCTATTTCATTCTGCGTATCGGCGGAGCAGGCGAGAGAAGCGTCGCCGCCGAGATACTGGTTCGAAACCGTCTCGAGAGCCACCATGTCAAAATCTTCGCTCATGCCGTAGCGGGTTATCATCGCGCGGGCGAGCTTTGTCGCCTGCTCGATGTCGTTCGATGCGCCTGTCGTTATCTCGCCGAAAACGAGCTCTTCAGCGGCGCGTCCGCCCGTAAATGTCGCAATCTTGTTTTCAAGCTCTTGCTTTGTCAGCAGGTATTTGTCGCCCTGATCGACCTGCATCGTGTAGCCGAGCGCGCCGGAGGTGCGGGGAATTATCGTTATCTTCTGCACGGGCGCCGAGTGCGACTGCATCGCCGCAACGAGCGCGTGACCTATCTCGTGATAAGCGACAACTTTCTTTTCGCTGTCAGAGAGCACCGCGTTCTTCTTCTGATATCCCGCGATGACCGTCTCAATGCTCTCTTCGAGGTCGGATTCGTTGACGACGGTTCGGTCGTTTCTGACCGCGCGCAGCGCCGCCTCGTTTATAATATTCGCAAGTTCCGCGCCCGATGCGCCGGATGCCATTCTTGCTATCGTGTGGAAGTTGACGTCGTCTGCCGTCTTTATCTTCTTTGCGTGGACTTTCAGTATTGCCTCGCGTCCCGCAAGGTCGGGCAGCTCAACGGGCACGCGCCTGTCGAAACGGCCGGGGCGGGTGAGCGCGGGATCGAGCGTCTCCGGGCGGTTCGTCGCCGCTAATATGATAACGCCGATATTTTCCTGGAAACCGTCCATTTCTGTGAGCAGCTGGTTGAGCGTCTGCTCGCGCTCGTCGTTGGAGCTGAACTGACCGTCGCGCTTCTTGCCGATGGCGTCGATCTCATCGATGAACACTACGCAGGGAGCTTTCTCTTTCGCCTGGCTGAAAAGATCCCTGACCTTTGAAGCGCCCATGCCGACGAACATCTCAACAAACTCCGAGCCGGACATCGAGAAGAACGGCACATTCGCTTCGCCCGCAACAGCCTTCGCGAGCATTGTTTTACCTGTTCCGGGAGGGCCGACGAGCAGAACGCCCTTGGGCATCGACGCGCCGACGTCGGAATATTTCTTTGGATTGTGAAGATAGTCGACTATCTCCGAAAGGCTCTCTTTCGCCTCGTCCTCACCTGCAACGTCGCTGAAATGTATGCCCTGGGTCGACGGGACATAGACCTTCGCGTTGCTCTTGCCAAAGCCGAACGCCATGGAGTTTTTGCCGCCCGCCTGTTCCATCAGCTTCTTGCCCATATACTGACCGAGTCCGATGAAGATTATCAGCGGGAGCACAAAAGTCAGCAGGAAACTTACCAACGGCGAGGTCGTCGTCTCGATATCCTTTGAGAACTTCGCGCCGGAGTCGTAGAGCCGCTGAGTCAGCGTCGGGTCGTTCATCGCGCCGGTTTTATAGATTTTCTTCGCGTCGTCCTTGTCGGTGAAGATTATCTGATCGTCATCGACCTCGACATTGCCGATTTTTTTCTGCTCAATCATGCTCATGAATGTGCCGTAGTCGACTTCCGTCACCCGCGCCTTGACGAGCAGGGGAGACACAATCACATTGAACAGCACAATGACGAGCAGCGCAATGCCGTAGTAGAATATCAGAGGCTTCTTTGGGGATTTCACTTCTTTCATTTTCCGCACCTTCCTTTTTTAGGATTGATGTTAATTGAAAATATATATTAATTATACTCTTGCGTCAATATAAGTTCAATACAATTAAAGAATAACAGCAAAAAAGCAATGCTCGCGAATTTGCTTAATATAGTTTCAAAAATGTCATTTGCAAATTGGAATTTGCGGAACACTTGAATTATAGCAAAGCAAAAGCGGGCGACTCGACTAACACTTATAATCAGACTTACAATAGCCGCGCCGCAGAGTTTGATAGCTTTCTTTGAGAGGGCTGAACGGCTTGCGAAG
>ULNA01015166.1_pt1 | contig 11104 bp, 10 predicted proteins | sample 1951801 | NCBI WGS metagenome assembly ULNA01 (sample SAMEA4835565, study PRJEB28245) | human gut metagenome | biome: gut microbiome; material: fecal sample | place: Denmark | collected 2008
TTCTCGTGCGCTCGGATGACGAGCTTGATGTTAAGCTCGAGGCGCCGCGCATACTTTTCGCAGGCGGAATCGAGGGAGAGCGGATAGGGAAGATAAGCCTGTTTGTAAACGGCTCTCTTGCGGCGCAGGAGAATTTGGTTTATACTGAGGACGTTAAGACAGACCCCGCTCAGCGGCTCACGCCGGGCGAGAGAATACTGAGAATATTTGATACGGCGCTCAGACCGTATTATATCGAAGGAGAGGCAAAATGAAGCAGCGCCTTCAAAAGCTCATATCTGCGGCCGGGCTTGCCTCGCGCCGCAAAAGCGAGGAGCTTATAAAAATGGGAAAGGTCACTGTCAACGGCATTCCTGCCGCGCTTGGCGACAGTGCAGACCCCGACACCGATGTTATCTGCGTAGACGGAAAGCTCCTTGCTAAATGCGAGGAGCGGACGTACATAATGCTGTATAAGCCGCGCGGCTATGTTACCACGCTCAAGGACGAAAAAAACCGGCGCTGCGTAAGCGAGCTTGTAAAAGGCCTCGGCGTGCGCCTGTACCCGGTAGGAAGGCTCGATATGTACTCCGAGGGCTTACTCATAATGACCGATGACGGCGACTTTGCAAACCGGCTCATGCATCCATCGTCGGAAACGAGCAAGACCTATCATGCATGGATAAGCGGAAAGTGCAGCGAAACCTCGCTTAAGGTCCTTCGCAGTCCGCTTGTCATAGACGGCTATCAAATTCATCCGGCCGAGGTTGACATAATTCTTGCGACCGATGATTACACCCAGCTTTCCATCTGCATTCACGAGGGAAGAAACCGCCAGATACGGAAGATGTGCGAATGTGCAGGCGTGAAGCTGACAAAGCTCAAGCGCGTTTCTGAGGGACCGCTTTCTCTCGGCGACTTAAAGCCGGGGCAGTGGAGACACCTGACGGAAGCGGAATTGCAAGATTTGCAGCTGTAATGAAGCCTCAAAAGCTGCGTAATTTTATTCGCATGCCGCAAATACACCGGAATATGCAAGTTTGAACTAAAAAAATTGCAAAATGCTATTGCAATTAAAGCAATTTGAAAGTAAAATGAGGTTTATGTTTTAACATGGAGATGATCAATGTGGAAAATGATCTTCTGAGTGTACTTTCTAAGGGCGGCAACAAGTTCTCGAAGGGACAGAGAATCATTGCAAAATATATTTTGAGCAACTATGATAAAGCGGCGTTCATGACCGCCGGAAGGCTCGGCAAAATAGTCGGCGTCAGCGAATCGACGGTAGTCCGATTTGCGGCCGAGCTGGGCTATGACGGATATCCGAGCATGCGAAAGGCCTTGCAGGAGATGATACGCAATCGCCTTACATCCGTTCAGCGCATAGAGGTTGCAAAAAGTATGATAGACGATAACGATATCGTGCGCTCTATAATCGGCAGCGATATTCAGAATCTTCAGGCAACCCTAGAAATCCTCGAGCAGGACAGCTTCAATAAGTTTGTCGATTCGATCATTGAGGCGAAGAATATCTACATTGTCGGCATGCGCACGTCAACGTCGCTCTCAAGCTTCTTGGGACTTTATCTCAATCTTCTGCGCAGCAATGTAAGCGTTATTCACGACACCGCGGCAAGCGAGGTGTTCGAGCAGATAATAAGAATAGGCGAGGGCGATCTGTTTATAGCGATAAGCTTTCCGCGCTATTCGAGCCATACCGTTGACGCAATGGAGTTTGCAAAGAAAATGGGTGCTATGACCGCCGCAATAACCGACGGCCCTGCCTCGCCGCTCAACGGCATTGCCGACGTTTGCCTGCACGCAAAAAGCGACATGGTCTCGTTCCTTGACTCGCTCGTGGCTCCAATGAGCCTTATAAACGCGATAATCATTGCCGTAGGCATTAAAAACAAGGAAAACCTTTCGAAAACATTCGAACGGCTGGAGACTGTATGGAGCGAAAATAAGGTCTATGAGCAGACTCAACACGGCGGTACGACATGACAAAACTCAGTGCTGACGCAGTAGTCATCGGCGGAGGAGCCGCCGGAATGATGTGCAGCCTTATAGCCGCGCGACGCGGTCTTGACGTTATCCTGCTCGAACCGAACAAGATGCTCGGACGCAAGCTGCGCATAACCGGCAAGGGGCGCTGCAACGTGACAAATAACTGCGACATAAAAGAGTTCCTTACCAACATACCCGGCGACGGCAGATTTTTGTACAGTGCGCTCAACAGGCTTTCACCGAGAGATACGATGCAGTTTTTCGAGTCTCTCGGACTTCCGCTGAAAACAGAGCGCGGAAATCGCGTGTTTCCGGTGTCCGACAACGCAAACGATGTTGCCGGAACGCTCGCGCGCAATCTTGAGCGCAGCGGAGTGCGTCACATACGCGAAAGTGCTAATCATATTATTGCAGAAAACGGCGAAGTCACCGGCGTAAAGACCGACAGCGGAGATATATCCTGTCGTGCCGCAGTTATCTGTACCGGCGGACTTTCGTATCCGCTCACAGGCTCTACAGGAGCCGGCTATAAAATGGCTCGGGAGCTTGGACACAGTATAGTGCCATGCCGGCCGTCGCTCGTCCCTCTTGAGAGCGACGATGAATACTGCGCGCAGATGCAGGGATTTTCGCTTAAAAACGTTACGCTTTCGGCGTATGAAAACGATAAGCTGATTTTTCGCGAGCTTGGCGAAATGCTGTTTACGCATTTCGGGGTATCTGGTCCGCTTGTGCTCTCGGCAAGCTCTCATATGCGCAATTTCGGCAGCGCAAAGTATCGGCTTAGTATAGATCTCAAACCGGCGCTTGACGAGAAAAAGCTCGACGCAAGACTGCTCCGGGACTTTGAGAAGTACGCAAACCGCGATTTCGCAAACTCGCTGTGTGATCTTGCCGGCAAAACTATGATCCCGGTGCTTGTTGAACTGTCGGGCATTCCGGCCGAGGAGAAGGTAAACTCAATAACCAGGCAGCAGCGGCATGATCTTCTGCGTCTGTTCAAGGAATTTCCGGTCTCGATCAGCGGACCGCGCCCGATAGATGAGGCGATAGTCACCTCCGGCGGCGTTTTGACCAAGGAGATCAATCCGCGCACCATGGAGTCAAAGCTTGTCTCCGGCCTGTATTTTGCAGGCGAGGTCATGGACATTGACGCTTACACCGGCGGATTTAATCTTCAGATAGCATGGTCCACGGCATATGTTGCCGCAAATTCGATTTAAGGATGGATAGCTTATGATCTCAATAGCCATCGACGGCCCGTCCGGCGCCGGAAAGAGCACAATATCACGAAAAGCAGCCGAAAAATTCGGCTTTATATACGTCGATACCGGAGCTATATACAGAACCATAGGCCTTGCGACCAAAATACGCGGCGTGAGTCTTGACGATACCGCTGCGGTAGTAGCGCTGCTTCCGACGCTTGAGATCGAGCTTAAATATAACGATGCCGGCGAGCAGCACATGTATCTTGACGGGAACGATGTTTCCCGGGACATAAGACTGCCGGAGGTTTCGATGCTTGCGTCAAAGGTCTCAGCCATTCCTGCGGTCAGGGAGTTTCTTGTTGATATGCAGCGCGGCATGGCCGAAAAATACGACGTGATCATGGACGGCCGGGATATAGGCACCGTTATCCTTCCGAATGCTGATTTAAAGATATTCCTCACAGCCGATGTCCGCGACCGCGCGCGCCGCCGGTATGAAGAACTGCGCGCTAAGGGGATGGAAAAGCCTTTTGATGAGGTCCTCGCGGAAATGGAGAAGCGCGACGAACAGGATACACAGCGCGCAGCAGCTCCGCTCAAGGCCGCAGATGATGCGGTGCTGCTCGATACGAGCGGAAACACGCTCGAAGAGAGCATAGACGAGGTCTGCCGCCTGATAAGCGAAAAGATGGGGCGTGCGATATGAAGAATTTTATCGTTGCAAAAAGCGCCGGTTTCTGCTTCGGTGTCAGCCGCTCGGTGGAAATGGCGCAGAAGCTTCTTGAAAGCGGCAGCGCGTATTCGCTCGGCCAGCTTATACACAATGACGATGTTGTGCGCCGGTTTGAAGGCCGGGGACTTAAGGTCATAAATTCACCCGACGAGCTTCCTGCCGGAGCGAGGGTCATGATACGCTCGCACGGTGTGTCGAAGGCAGTGTACGCTCAGCTCGAGAAGCGCGGCGCCGACATAACGGACGCAACGTGTCCGAAGGTAAAGCGCATACATGAGCTTGTCCGCAAGGCACAGGAGGACGGAAGATTTGTAGTCATTATCGGGATGCACGATCACCCCGAGGTCGAGGCGGTAAAGGGTTGGTGCGGCGACTGCGTGATATGCGAAAATGCCGCCGAATTGGATGAGTGGTACGGAAAATTCGGCAAATTGTTGACTAAACCGATAACGATGGTAGTCCAAACTACCCAAACTCGTAGTAATTTTACCGAATGTGCAAGTTTCTTAAAAAAAAGATGTACAAATCTTCAAATCTTTGATACAATATGTGGTGCAACATCCATGCGTCAGGAAGAAGCCGCAAAATTGGCGGCAGAGTGCGATGCAATGGTCGTTATAGGCGGAAAACACAGCGCGAACAGCGTCCACCTTTCGGTGATATGCAGCGAGGTTTGCCCGAACGTTCAGTTTATCGAAAATGCCGGTGAGTTGGATACGGACAGGCTCAAAAGCGCCGACACCGTCGGGATCACGGCAGGAGCGTCCACGCCTGCGTGGATAATTAAGGAGGTAAGTAACACGATGAGCGAAGAAATCAAAACTGATGCAATCCCGGCAGAAGAGAAGGAGATGTCCTTCGACGAAATGCTGGAGGAATCCATCAAGACTATATATAATGGAGATAAGGTAACCGGCTATGTCGTTGCTATTACCGGCACTGAAGTCAGTGTCGATATCGGCACCAAGTATTCTGGCTTCATTCCCACCACCGAGTTTACCGATGACGGCATCAAGGTCGAAGACGCTGTCAAGGTCGGCGATACCATCGAAGCAGTTGTTGTCCGCGTTAACGATGTTGAAGGCACCGTTATGCTCTCCAAGAAGCGTCTTGATGCCGCAAAGAGCTGGACAATGGTCGAAGAAGCAGTCGAGAGCGGCGAGTTCCTCGAAGGCACCGTTACCGAGATCAACAAGGGCGGCGTAGTCGTCAACGTCAAGGGCGTTCGCGTATTCGTTCCCGCATCCCAGTCCGGCCTGCCCAAGGAGGCTGACATGAACCAGCTGCTCAAGCAGAAGGTCCGCGTTAAGATCACCGAGGTCAACCGCAGCCGCAAGCGCGTTGTCGGTTCCATCCGTGCCGTCGCTCAGAAAGAGCGCCGCGAGAAGGCAGAGGCCATCTGGAACGAGATGGAGGTCGGCAATAAGTATCACGGTGTTGTCAAGTCCATGACCAGCTATGGTGCGTTCGTTGATATCGGCGGTATCGACGGTATGGTTCACGTCTCCGAGATGAGTTGGAGCCGTATCAAGAATCCTGCCGAAGTATTCAATATCGGCGACGAGGTCGATGTCTACGTCATCAGCTTCGACAAGGAGAAGAAAAAGATATCTCTCGGCTATAAGGATCCCAACGAGAACCCTTGGGTCAAGTTCACCACCAAATACAATGTCGGCGATACCGCCGAGGTCAAGATCGTAAAGCTCATGACCTTCGGTGCATTTGCAGAAGTCCTGCCCGGCGTTGACGGCCTTATCCACATTTCTCAGATCGCAAACCGCCGCATCGGCAAGCCCGAAGAGGTTCTCTCCGTCGGTGACGTTGTCGAGGCAAAGATCACCGCTATCGACACCGAGAATCACAAGATCTCTCTGTCCATCCGCGCACTTGCAGAGCCTGCAGCAGCAGAAGTTGAAGAAGCTCCTGAGGTTGAGGACAATGGCGAGGACGCACTTGTCTACGAAGTATCCACCAATGGCGAAGCCAAGGGCGAGATAGTCGAAGAGTAATACAGTTTTACAGTCTGTAATAGCCTGCTGCATCTGCGGCAGGCTGTTTTTATTGATTTATCAAGGAAAACTCGTTAATTTCCTTGCAAAAATTCAACAATTTGTGTATAATTATATTAAAATATAATAAAAAAGAGTCTAAGGAGGAGTAGTCTTGTTCAAGATTGGTGATTACATTACACATCCGATGCACGGCGCAGGCGTTATTGAGAGTATTGTGACGAAAAAAATTAACGGCTCGCAGCGGGATTACTATGTCCTTAAGCTCCCGGTCGGTGATATGGTCGTTATGGTGCCTGTCTCCGGCTGCGAGGATATCGGCGTGCGCTCGATAATATCACGCAGCGAGGCCGAAAAACTGTTCAGCGCTTTTTCTGAAATCGAGATTTCCATGACTCAGAATTGGAATAAGCGCTATCGAGAAAATATGGATAAGATAAAAAGCGGCAATCTTTTAGATGTTGCGTCTGTTGTCAAAGGGCTTATGTGCCGCGACAGCGAGCGAGGACTTTCTACCAGTGAGCGTAAAATGCTGCATTCGGCAAAACAGATACTCATATCCGAGCTTGTAATTGCAACAGATATGGACTATGACGGAGTGGAGAAAAGATTGTGCGCTGCACTAAAAGAGGGGTAATGAGTGTGTCGTTTATAAATAAACTGTTCAAATCAAAATCTAATGATGACTTTTGCACAGCGGTCGTTCTTGCGGCCGGGAATTCGCAGCGCATGGGGAAGGATAAGATACTTATGCCGCTCGGCGGAGCGCCCGTCATTGCGCACACGCTAAAGGCACTGCAAAGCGCCGAATGCATCGATGAGATCGTCGTTGTTACAAAATATGAAAGACTCCAGGAGCTTGCGGATATATGCCATGACCACGGCATAAGCAAGGCAAGCAAGGTCGTTGTCGGCGGCAAGACAAGGCTTGAATCATCACTCATCGGCGTAAGTAATGCCGATGAAAGAGCAAAATACACTGCTATACACGACGGAGCAAGGCCGTTTGTTACAAACAGCCTTATTGAGCGCGTTGTTCACTCTGCTCATCAGCATGGGGCATCAGCGCCTGCCGTGTCCGCAACCGACACCGTGCGTATCCTCAACGTAAAGGGTGCTGTAGTCGAAACGCCGTCACGTGATCTCGTTGCGCTTATGCAGACGCCGCAGGTGTTCCTGACAGAGATGATAAAGGCGGCCTTGACGCGTGCGCAGCAGAAGGGCACTAAACTTACCGATGACTGTTCAGCGGTCGAAGCAATGGGATACAAGGTCACGGTTGTTGCCGGTAGTCCTGATAATATAAAGCTCACGACTGCTCGCGACCTGTATATTGCCGAGGGTATCCTCGCCGAAAGGAGCGGCAAATGATGCGTATCGGACACGGCTATGATGTGCATAAGCTTGTCGAGGGGCGGAAGCTGATTCTTGGCGGCGTTGAAATACCGTATGATAAAGGCTTGCTCGGCCATTCCGACGCCGACGTTTTGACGCATGCGCTCATGGATGCACTGCTCGGTGCTGCTGCGCTCGGCGATATTGGCGGACTTTTTCCGGATAATGACGATTCCTACCTCGGTGCAGACAGCATTGAACTGCTGAAAACTGTTGTTCAATTGCTGTGCGATAAGGGCTACGGTATAGTAAATGCCGACTGCACGGTCATTGCTCAGCGACCGAAGCTCAAGGCATATATCGAGAGCATGCGTAAGGTGCTGGCCTCGGCCATGGGCGTTGAGCTTGACGCCGTCAGCGTGAAAGCAACCACCGAGGAGCACCTCGGCTTCACAGGCGAGGGACTCGGCATTGCCGCGCACGCAGTTGTACTAATAAATTGATCTTATCAGGCAGCTTTTCCGGCTGCCTGATAATTTTAACCGTCAAGCCCCACGGCGCATAAGATGTAGCAAAAAAGAAGGGGTCAATTATGCGCTATGTATTTATGTGCCGGTCGCTGACGTATGCCCAGTCTGCGGCTCGGGTGCTTGAAAAAAACGCGATATCGGCATCCGTCAAAAAGGCTCCGACAGGGCTTAGCGGCAGCGGATGCAGCTACAGTGTCAGCGTTTCATATATTAAAGGAACTGCGGCGGCAGGCGTTCTGCGCCGCGAGGGACTTTTGCAGGGCAAGGTGTTCCTGCGGCATGACGACGGAAGCCATACCGAGGTGATCCTATGATCTATCTCGACTCCGCGGCGACAAGCTTTTTAAAGCCGCCGGGTGTCAAGGCGGCTATGATGCAAGCTATGAACACCATGTCAAGCCCCGGCAGAGGAGCGTACAACGCGGCAATGCTCGCTGCGGATAAGGTCTATGAATGCAGGGAACTTGCGTGTAGACTGTTTAATTTCGATAAACCGGAGCGTGTCGTTTTCACGCTGAACGCAACTCATGCACTGAATATTGCAATAAAATCGCTTGCACGGCGAGAAACCCGAGTCGTGATATCCGGATATGAGCACAATTCCGTTACCCGGCCGCTGCACGATATAAATGCCGATGTGTCTGTTGCTGCCGGCGAGCTTTTTGATCCGGACAGCGTCTTGGCAGCATTTGAAGAAAAAATTCCGGGTGCTGATCTTGTCGTTTGCAACCATGTCTCAAATGTTTTCGGTTTTATTCAGCCTGTGTATGAGATATCGGAGATGTGCAGCCGCTTCGGTGTGCCGCTTGTTATCGACGCTTCGCAGTCGGCCGGAATCGAAGATCTGGATGCGGAGAGACTTAATGCCGACTTCATAGCAATGCCGGGACACAAGGGCCTACTCGGTCCGCAGGGAACCGGCATACTCCTGTGTAAAACACTGCCGGCTCCGCTTATGAGCGGCGGAACGGGGTCTGAAAGTATCATTCAGAGCATGCCGGACTATCTGCCCGACAGAGCCGAGGCCGGAACGCACAACGTCGTCGGAATATCCGGACTGTGCGAGGGGATAAAATACGTTCTCGGCAAAGGCGTGAATAAAATCGGCAGCTATGAAGCTGAGCTTTGCGGCACTGCGGCAGAACGACTGAGCCGTGCTCCGTCGCTTGAAGTGTTCCGCGGAAAAGCAGGAGTTCAGGCCGGGGTGCTGTCGTTTAGGCACACTTCAATTGACTGTGAGAACTTTTGTGAAAAACTCGGCTCACGCGGAATTGCTGCCAGATGCGGCCTGCACTGCGCGCCGCTTGCACACAATACTGCGGGAACCGACAAAACCGGCACTGTGCGCATCAGCTTTTCGCCGTTTACGCAGCGCCGCCAGGTAATTCATGCCTGCACCGTCATAGAAAAGATAGCAAACGGAGAAATTTAATTAATATTTAATTGCCTTTTGGACGTATATATTATATAATATAGTAATTAAAAATATAGCAAAGTGCGGACTGCGCCCGCAGTCCGCAGATAAATACGATTGGGGATTATAATGCAGGACTTTTCGAGTTACTTTTTGAGAATGCTCAATTACCTCTCGACAATAAGTTTTTGGGATGTCATCGACATCCTTATCGTCGCTTATTTGTTTTATAAGGTCATAGATCTCGTACGCAAGACAAGCTCATATAACCTCGCAAAGGGAATACTTCTGCTGCTTATCTTCCTTTGGCTGTCGGGACCGTCGGTGTTCAATCTGACGATGATTAACTTTATCCTGCGCAAAGCGGTCGAGATAGGGCTTATAGCTTTGGTTATCATATTCCAGCCCGAACTCAGAAAACTGCTTTCAAGAATGGGCAGTAAGGACTTTTACGGCATCTTTTCGCAAAAAACTCAGATAACGAGCAAGGCCGAATCCGCCATAACGCAGACGGTTCTGGCCTGCGAGCAGATGTCAAAAACGAAAACCGGCGCGCTTATCATCTTCGAGCGCAACATGAAGCTCAGTGATATAATGACAACCGGCACGATCATAAATGCTGACATAACCGCCGAGCTTTTGAAAAACATATTTTATCCTAAGGCTCCACTGCATGACGGTGCGCTTATTATCCGCAACTTTCGTATAGCGGCCGCAGGCTGTGTGCTTCCGCTTACGGCCAAGACTAACCTGAGCAAGGATCTTGGCATGCGCCACCGCGCGGGAATCGGCGCAAGCGAGATTTCCGACGCAATAACCGTCATCGTTTCTGAAGAAACCGGCGGCATATCCGTCGCCATTGAGGGTATGCTCAAGCGCAACCTCTCCGTTGCCATGCTCGAACAGATCCTGCGTAAAGAACTCGTGGTTGAAGAAACAAAGAAGAGTACCGCAGCTGAAGTTTTTTCTCGTTTTTTTGATAAGCATAAGGTGAACAAAGATGGAACAGAAAAAAAGAACTAAGAAAATATACGACAGCAAGGTATTCTGGATGATCATTTCGCTGCTGTGCTCACTTATGATGTGGGCATATGTCACCAGCCAGGATACGACCGATAAGAATCTGACATTCACGGGGATTCCTGTAGAATTTCAGGGGCAGGAAGAACTGCTGAGCGAGAGGAATCTGTCAATAACTGATGTCAGTGCGGACTCAGTCAGCATCGTTGTTAAAGGAAACCGCAGCACTATATCTAAGCTCAAAGCCTCGGACATTAAGGCTGTTATCGACGTAAGCAGCATAACTGCGCCGAATAATATGACATGGACATACAAGCTCGTTTTTCCGAACTATGTCAATGAAAACGAGATAAGCGTCGTGCGCAAAAACCCAGATACTATCAATTTCACCGTTATTAAAAACGGCAGCAAAACGGTCGATATTAAGGGCAGCTTTGAAGGGACCATTGCCGAGGGCTGCGTAGCCGAGGAATTTGTTTTTGATCCCAAAACACTCACGATTGACGGGCCGGAGGAGATAATAAACAAGATAGACCATGTATGGGTCGAGTTCGGCAAGAATCAGACCATTGACTCTGCCTATGTCGAGGAAGCGGAGTTTACGCTGCGCGATAAGAACGATAACATTATCCCGAAGGATGGTCTGCGTCTCTCGGAAGAGACCGTCACGGCGACCCAGCCGATACTCAAAACCAAAGAGCTTCCGCTCAACGTGCGGTTTATATCCGGCGGGGGTATAACCGAAAGCGACTGTGATGTCACGATCGACCCGAGCAGCATAAAGGTTGCCGGAGATTCGAGAATTATTGACGATATGGAAAGCATCGAGATCGGAACGATCGACCTTTCCTCGTTCAGCAGCGGATATG
>ULNA01031608.1_pt1 | contig 11095 bp, 2 predicted proteins | sample 1951801 | NCBI WGS metagenome assembly ULNA01 (sample SAMEA4835565, study PRJEB28245) | human gut metagenome | biome: gut microbiome; material: fecal sample | place: Denmark | collected 2008
TTTGCCGCGATGGAGCCCAGCGGCAATTATCAATTGACGGCGGATATCACCGTCACGGAGCCCTATGCTAACGAATTTACCGGCACCTTTGACGGCAACGGCCACACCGTGACGCTGAATATCACCGCTTCCACGCCCAATGTCGGCCTGTTCAGCAAACTGGCAGGCGGCGCCGTGGTGAAGAATGTGATCACCGCAGGCAGTGTCACGACAACAGGTAAGAAATGTGTAGCAGGCATTGCTGGCTATGCTACAGATAATGTTAAGATCGAAAATTGCAAAAATACCGCGAGTATTACAGGAACTAAGAATGTGGGCGGTATTTTGGGCGAAGCTTATAATAACGAAGAAAGCATTTCTGTTGGGATCAAAAACTGTGCGAATGAAGGTGCAGTAAACGGTACTGGTTCTGCTATAGGTGGTATTGTTGGAAAGATGGAGGGCCAGAACTCCATCATAGACTGTTATAACAGAGGGAATATCACTGGCTTTAATAACTACGCTGGCATCGTGGGACAAAGCACAGGCGCTCTTGTTGCAACGATTAAAAATTGCTATTCTGTCGGAGCAGTCACTGCTTATGGTGCATCTACCAATGCGGGATATGCGTTGATAGGTGGAGGTAAGAACTATGCTTTGACTAATTGCTACGCAATAAAACAAGACGGGTTGAATTTGGCGTATAACGGAACGAATGCTACAACGGAAGAGTGTGGCTTCAAATCCGCCTCCGCTATGCAGTCCGCGGAGTTTGCCGCCACCCTTGGCAGCGCATTCCAGTACAATGGGGGCGGCTATCCTACGCTGAAGGACCCGGAGCCAGTGGTGGAAAAGAACGTCGTGTCTATTTCCGTAAAGTCGGCTAAAACGACGTGCTATACCGGCGATGAACTGGAGCTCAGTGTTACAGTTACCTATGACGATAACAGTAGCGAGGTCATCACCAAGGGTTTCACGGTGGCGGGATTTGACAACACCGCGCCGGGAAAGCAGACGGTGACTGTGACCTACAAGGAAAAAACGGATTCCATTGAGATCGAGGTCATTAAGAAGCCTGAGTTTGATGACTTCTTCGCTGGTATTGTTAACAGTGTTGAGGTGACGAATGATGCCACCTATCCTTATGTGGTGGACATGACCGACAGCGACGGCCTTTGCCTGCGCTCCAGCAATCCGGTTCAAGGAAATACAAGCAGTACATCTACGATTACGCTGAAGGCAAAGGCCAATGTGACGCTTAGCTTTAAGTATTGGGGCTGCAATTATGATTCTTCTTCCGCAGCTCTTACGATCGTAAAAAACAACAGCTATAATCCAGAGATGCGGTCATGGGGGAGTACTCAGTGGAAGGACTTCACCATTGATCTGAAAAAGGGCGATACGCTGAGACTGAATCTTATAAAGACGTATGTCTCAGGTGATTACTATGTCAAACTCAAGGATTTCACAGTTTCGTCCCTGTATGAGGTGAAGTTGACAGCGGAGCCTGAAGAGGCTGATGCGGTCGTTGCACTGAAGGACAGCACAGGCGCAGAAGTTAAAGGTACGAATGGTGTATACATCGTTTCTGCAGGTGAGTATACCTACACGGTGTCGGCTTATGGGTATGACACTGTTACGGAAACGATCAATGTTGCTGCAGATGTGGCAAAGACGGTGCCGCTGACCAAATCTGCGGCCTATTCCGTGGCGTTTGATATCTCGCGCCCCGCAGGGATTACGGCGGATCCGACAGTGACCGTCAAAACCAACGGTAAGGCGGTATATACCGGTGATGGTACAGGCTGCAGTCTGTCCAATGGCAGCTACGCTTATACAGTTGCCTGCGATGGCTGCGATAATGCCGGCGGTGTATTCTCTGTGAATGGCGATAAGGTGAATATCACAGTGACGCTGGCAAAAAAGGCGATATTTGAGGATTTCTTTGCCAATTGCCAGGGTATCACCGTCAGCGGTGACAAGGGGAAATTTACCATAGAGGGTGCTGGCAAGGACTCCTATCTCAAGACCACAGAAACGACTACACTGGCTCTCACAGCTACAAAGAATGTGAAGCTGTCGTTCAGCTATATCGCCAATGCGGCAGGGTATGTGGAAGGCGACTGGGATTATGATGAGCCGGATGAATACTATTATTTCACCATAAAGAAGAACAGTACACAAGTCAAGCGCGCTGACAGAGAAACTTCTTGGAAAGATTTTTCAGTGGAGCTTACGCAGGGTGATGTGCTGACCATTAGTTATGATGGTTATACCAGTTACTATTACGCAGCCCTGAAGAATTTTGCAGCAGTTCCGTTCCATACCCTCACCCTTAAAACTCCCGACGGTGCAACGGTGGTGCTGAAGGACCGTAGCGGCGCGGAGATCACCGGCAAAAACGGCGCATACACCGTTGCCGCCGGTACCTATGCCTACACCGTCAGCAAGTTCGGCTACGAGACCAAGACGGGGAACATCACCGTTAGCGCCGATGTGAACGAGACCATCACGCTGAGCGAACTTGCCACCCGTACCCTGACCTTTGCCGTGACCCCGGCGGAAAACGCTAAGGTAACCGTGACCCACCCCGTGGGCGGCACCATCAAGCCCGAGGCCGACGGCGGCTACAAACTCTACCTTGGCGAGACCTATGCCTATACCGTCGCCAAGGCGGACTATATCACGGTCAGCGGCAGCTTTACCGCTGCCAAAAACGACACCATCAAGGTAACACTGACCTATGCCGGTGCGGGCTGGGACGGCACGACCAAGACCGCGCCCAAAACAGAAAACGGGGTCTATCAGATCGGCACCGCCGCGGAACTGGCATGGTTTGCCGATGCGGTCAACAAGGGCGACACGACCATCAGCGGCAAGCTCACCGCCAACATCAACCTCAACGGCAAGCCCTGGACGGCCATCGGCACCAGCAGCAATAAGTTCGCCGGCACCCTGGACGGCGATAGTCACACCGTTAGTGGTTTGGCAGGAACTGGCGGATTAGTCTATTATTTGAGCGCCAATGGAACTGTCAAGAGTTTGTGTGTGGATTGCGCCATTGACGGTACAAGTAATGTCGGAGGTATTGCGGATAAGAGTGAAGGCCGGATTGAAAACTGCCTCGTCAGTGGTTACATCAAAGGCGGCAATGACACGATCTTTGGTGTTGGCGGTATTGTTGGTCATGGTGTGGCAGGCAATGTCATTAGTGGCTGCGTGAGCACAGCGGATATTCTGTTCAAGTACTCCCGGTATGCGGTGCAAAATGGCGCGGGAGGTATCGTGGGTTATACTTACGGTACCGTAGAGAACTGCTATTTTGCGGGGAACGTCCACACTAACGCAAAGAGTGTTAGCGATGGCGGATTTGGCGGACTTGTCGGCTGTGCGCGCAGTAATGCTGTTATGAAAGACTGCTACACTGTAGGTGCTGTCACCGGTCCGGAAAGCAGCTTCGGTGCGGTGGTAGGCAAGGTGAACTCCGGCGCCACCATCACCAACTGCGCTTATCTGGACACCGTCGCAACACAGGCCGCGGCGGATGGCACCACCAGCGGCATGACTGCCCATACCGCGGACTATATGCGCTCCGCGGAGTTCGCCGTGGACATGGGCATGAATCAGGATGACGGTACCCTCAACGGCGGGTTCCCCGTTCTGCCCTGGCAGGGTGGCACTGCCCTCTCTGCCGACGACCTCAAGGCCGCTGCCGCCGCCGCCAACGCCTTGCAGCTTCGCGGCATGAGCGCCGCCGACGCCGCCAAGAAAGCCAAGGCCGACTGGTACGCCGAGAATGTGCTGGGACTCTATGAACTTACGGACGGTAACTATAATAAGGCCGACCTCTGCAAGGAATACGGCATCGAAGAGCCCGGCGAAGCGGTCACGGACCTGCACGACTACTTCCTGACCGCCCTGCAAAAGCACTTCTATAAGGAACAGGGGCTCGATGCCGAGAATGCAGACCTTCTGAAGGCCGATGCCACCGGCGTCTATCAGCTCCGCGGCCTTACCCCGGTGAGCGGCGACCCGGAGGAGGAAGAGGAGATCGCGCAGACCTATACCGGCTTCCTGACCCTGCCCGCGAGCGTCACCGTTCCCGTGGACGAGGCGGAAAAGACCGTTGCCATTGCCTGGGAGAGCAGCAACACTGCCCTGGTGACCGTGAAGGACGATGGGACTGCCGACATCACCGCGCCTGCCGACGACAAGGCTACTGTCACCCTCAAGGCCACGCTGACCTCCGGCAGCGAGAGCAAGGTCAAGACCTTTACCCTCTGCCTGTGGTCCAAAGCGGCGGAGCAACAGCAGACACTGGACGACATTGCCGCCGAGTTCACGCGCAAGAATACCGCCGTGCAGCCTCTGGAAGGCGTGGGGCTCTATTATGAAACCAACATCACCCAAGCCTTCCGCCGCCTGCTGGCAGAGCAGGGCTATGCGGATGTGGCGGACAACTCCGAGATCACCTATGTCAACGGCAGCGCCAAGGCCAACGGCTTTGACGATACCAAGGTAAAGTACATTGCCGACAACGGCGACATCACCTACTTCACCGGCGACGGCACTGCCCGCCAGACCGTGCAGTACACGGGGTTGAAGTTCAACATCACCTATGCCGGGGTCACCAAGGAGATCACCCTCCGTGCCACCGTGGGGCGCAGCGCCGACGCGGTGCAGAAACTGCTGGAGAGCGCCGCCGGGTCCCTGAATTGGGAACTCATCCGCGGCGAGAACACCAACGGGGCCACCCAAAGCGAGGTGGCGGGCTGGACGCTCTACACCGTGAACGACCGCATCACCTCCAACCTCACGCTTCCCTCCGGCATTGCGGGGCGCTATGATGTGAAGGTGCAGTGGGGCACCCGGAACACCGAGTGGCTCTACATCACCAACGGCACCAACGGCACCGGCGTGGGCACCGTCAACCGCCCCCTGCAGCCCGCCGACGGCACGCCGCTGCCCGAGAAGGCCGGCAAGTTCCGGCTGATCGCCCGCGTGACCTATGACGCCTTCGATGACTACACGCTGGCGCACATCACCGGCGACAACGGCGTGGAGGTCTATGCCGATGTGTTCTTTGACGCCACCGTTGCGCCCTTCGACAGCAGCGTGACCAGCGAGATGCAAAACGCTCTGGCGGAGAAGTATCAGGGGCTCCTGCGCGACTTTGTGGACAAGACAAAGCCCGTGGACTTGACCGCCGTCAGCGACGATATGCAGATGCCCAGACCCGCTCTTCTGGAGGAAAAGGGCATCATGAGCGACAGTTATAACCAGAAGGTCACGATGGTGAGCCTCACCCCGGATGTGCTGGACTTCAACGGGTATCATGCCATGGTCTACCGCCCACTGCCCGGTGAGAAGCCGGTGGAGGCGAAGTATGTGGTGACCATCACCACCCGCAGCTCCGGCCTTCTGCTGGCGCGGCAGGAGTTCAGCTTCACCATTCAGCCTTTTACCAAGCAGGAGTTGGATGACGCTGCCGCCTTTATGACCAAGGCGCTGACCGGGGATGTCTACTGGGACGGTATCAAGAACAAGAATACGGATAAGACCAAGGTCACCTCCGACCTGTATCCCTTCGCGGAGATCTGCAAAAACGAGAACGGCACGCTGGAATACGTCCGCGGCACGGTGAATATGACCTTCGACGGCATCGAGGCCGACGATATCCCCGGCTGGCTCGATACGGAGAAATACCGCTGCTTCCGATCCTCCCGACCCTCCGTCATCGAGAATGAGCTCCTGCGTGTGCACCGGCCGGAGTACAATACGACAGTTACGCTGGACAGCGTCCTGACCTACACCAAGTACGCCCAGTATTGGGAAAAGTTCGGCATCAACGGCACCGAGGAGAGCAAGGAACGCTACAAGGACTTTGCCCAATTCTACAAGCAGCCCATCCACATCGACCTGACGGTGATCGGCGAGAAGAACGCCGTTGACCCCAACGAAAATCAGACCCTCACCGTGAAGGTCAAGGTGGACGGCTACAACAAGAACGGCCATACCTTCACGGGAATCTCCGGCTTTACCTTCACCGGCAAGGCCAACGAGGATCCCACCGCTTGGGACGCTGTGAAGGCGTGCCTTGACAGTGCCAAGTACACCTATACCGGCAGCGGCGCCTACATCAAGAGCATCACCGATGCGGCGGGCAACACCCTCAAGGAGAAGGGCGATGGCAAGTCCTCCGGATGGATGTTCGGCCTCACCTTACAGGGCGGCAACGAGACTCTGCCCAAGACCACGTTGGACAACACCTATCTCAAAGACGGCGACACCCTGCGCCTGTTCTTTACCGACACCTATATTCCGCTGGACCCGACGGATCCCGTGGTGCCCGGTGCGGAAGTGCCCGGCTTCGATGAGGCGTATGCCGGCGCCAAGGCGTATATCCAAAGCGCGGTGAGCGCCCCGGTCGTCAGCTATCTCTTCGGCGAGTGGGCGGTACTGGGACAGGCTCGCGCCAAAGTGCCCCTGTCCGAGGCATATATCGCGGCCTATTATGAGAAGGTCGTGGCCTATGTGCAGAAGAATATGGGCGCGGACGGCGTTCTTGTCGATCCTGAGAGCCGTAACCCCACCGTCACCGACAATGAGCGTATTGTCCTGGCTCTTACCGCCATCGGCAAGGACCCCGCCAACGTGGGCGGCGAAAACCTGCTGAAGGCGCTGCAGGACAAGGATATCATGAAGGTCACCGATACCAGTAACACAGATATCAACGGCCTCGTCATGGGTCTGCTGGCGCTCAACAGCCGTAACTACACCTCCGACACCTCCTGGCTGGTGCAGGCTGTTCTTGCACAGCAGAACGAAGACGGCAGCTGGAGCGCCAGCGCCGACACAAAACCCGTCGGCGACGTGGACATGACCGCCATGGCGCTGCAGGCGCTGGCACCCTACCATAAGGACAGCGGCAATGAAACCGTGAACACCGCCGTGGAGAAAGCCCTCAACTGGCTCTCCGGCAAGTATCGAAGCGGCTACGACTCCTCCGAGAGCTGCGCGCAGGTGGTCATCGCCCTTTCCGCCCTGAATTTGGATGCCAACACGGACGCGCGCTTTACCAAGACCGTGGAGGGGAAGACCCTGAGCGTGCTGGGGAACCTCCTGCAGTACCGCGTGGCGGAGAACGGCGGCTTTAAGCATCAGTTCGCAGACAAGGCCGTCAACGAGATGGCCACGGAGCAGGCGCTTTGCGCCATGGCCGCCTATGCGCGCTTTACCGAGAAGGCCAACGCCCTCTACGATATGACCGACGCCGCCTGCGCCCATCGCTTCGGCGAGTGGCAAGTGACCGTGGCCGCCACCTGCACCAAGGACGGCGTCAGCCGCCGGATCTGCTCCATTTGCGGCGCCGTGGAGGAAAAGTCTGTTCCCGCGACAGGCCACAACTTCGGCGCATGGACGGTGACCAAGGCGGCCACCTGCACCGAAAGCGGTATCAGCACCCGTAAGTGCAGCGTTTGCGGCACGGAGGAGACGATGATCGTCCCGTCTCTGGGGCACAGCATGACTGCCACGGCGGGCAAGGCTGCTACCTGCACCGAGGCAGGCAACAGTGCCTATTGGACCTGCTCTCGCTGCCACAAGTTCTTCAGCGATGCGGCGGGCAAGACCGAGATCGCCAAGGACAGCTGGGTCATCGCGGCCCTGGGCCACGATGAGGCCACCCGTGCGGCGGTGGCGGCCACCTGCTACGCCTCCGGCCATGAGGCGGATACCTACTGCAAGCGCTGCGGCATTGTCATCACAGCTGGCGCGACCATTCCCGCCACCGGCAAGCACACCTACGTCAACGGCGTCTGCACCGTCTGCGGCGTCAAGAACCCGATGGCCAACGTCAAAGGCGATGACATCAAGGTGGACAGCAAAGACAACAAGACCGCCGCGGGCGACGGCTTGGTCATCAAGGCCGATGATACCATCACCGGGGAGGTGCTGGCGGACATCAAGGCAGCAGTGAGCGACGGTGCAATCACCGTGACCGTGACGGATACGCTCCAGCTCACCAACGAGCAGAAGGCCGCCGACGGCGGCAAGAGCGCCCTGACCAAGGCGGCCAAGACGGCCGGTGACGAGGTTAAGAAGGAACTGAACAAGCTGGCCGAGAAGCTGGACGCCCTGCGCGGCGACAAATCCCGCAAGAACGCGCAGTTGGAGAAGGTCGTAGACGTGACTGTGGCGCTGGTCAAGACGGAAGGGAACGAGATCAAGACCGTGGCGCAGCTTATCGAGCTGCCCCACAGCGTCACCGTGACCATCCCCATCACCGACGAGCTGTACGCGGCCCTTCAGGGCAAGCGCGTCTGCGTGGTGCGCAGCCACACGGATAGCAGCGGCAATGTGACCACTGCCGAGCTGTCCGCTACGCTGGGCGGCACCAAGGGCAATTATGTCCTGACCTTCCAGACGGACAAGGCCTCCGCGTTCGCTATCGTCTCCTATGAGACGGTGTCCTCCGGGTACTACTACGGCGGAAGCGGTACGGCCGACAGCGGCAAGACCGACTCCGCCAACACGGCGGACGACAGTCAGATGGTGCTGTGGCTGGGCAGCGCAGCCCTGGCGGCGGCAGCCGTTGTGGCGCTGACCCATAAGCGGAAGCGCGTTTCCAAGTAACAACAGAACAGCCGACGCAGGGGCGCGAAAGCGCCTCTGCGTATGGCGCTTTTATGAGGAATGAGAGATATGAAGAAAAACCACCGATTTTGGCTGTTGGCGCTGGCGCTGTCCCTGCTGCTGACCTGCGCCGCCTGCGGAAAAAAGACCGTATCGTACGCCCCCGGCAACATTCCCACGGCAACGCAGGAGCAGACCACGGACACCAGGAAGGACGACACAGCTGAAAGGGGCACCACCAAGGCTGACGGCAAGCAGGACGCGGCAAAGACTGAGGATAAGACCGCGGACGACAAGAAGTCTGACAAGCAGAAGCCGGCTGATGATGCCAAAAAGGCCGAGGAGGACGCCAAAAAGCAGGAGGAAGCCAAGCGCCTGGAGGAGCAGAAGCGGCTGGAAGAAGAGAAGAAACAGCAGGAACAGGAGCAGCCTTCTGCGCCGGACCCGGACCCTGCGCCTGCACCTGACCCTGCGCCGGCGGCATCCGTATCGCTGTACATTTCCTGTGCCACGGTGCTCAATAATATGGACAAGTGCTCCGACGGCGTGAAGGATATCATTCCGGCCGACGGCGTGATCCTGTCCACCACGGTGACCATCACCGAGGGTGAGTCTGTCATGTCCGTACTGAAGCGGGCCTGCGGTGACGCGGGTATCCCGGTGAGCTCCAGCGGCAGCTATGTCAGGGGCATCAACGGCCTGTTCGAAAAAAATGTGGGCAGGAGCTCCGGCTGGATGTACTGCGTGGGGGGAACATTCCCCAGCTATGGCGCGGACAGCTATACGCTCTCCGGCGGCGAGAGTATTCAGTGGCTCTACACCTGTAATATGGGTGCAGACGTGGGCAATACCTACATGGGCTGACAAAAGGGCGGCTTTTGCCGCCCTTTTTCCGCACGCAGGATTGACGTACCCCGCTGCGGCAGGATATAATCTAAAGGTTAAGACAACGATTTTCAGGAGGTGATCCCATGGACGATACGCTGCGCACTTGCCATCCGGCGGTGAGCTTTGCCTATTTCGCCCTGGTCATCGCCTGTGCGATGCTGCTGATGCACCCGGTGTGCCTGGTTCTGTCGACGCTGGGCGGCGGGTGGTATGTTGCCCGCCTGCTGGGCGGCAAGGGCCTGCGCCGCCACCTGCTGTGGCTGCTGCCCATGGCCCTCCTGGCGGCGGCCCTGAACCCGGCCTTTGTCCACCAGGGCGTCACCATTCTGGCCTACCTGCCCTCCGGCAATCCTTTGACGCTGGAGAGCCTGCTCTACGGTCTGGCCGCCGGCGCCATGCTCAGCGCCGTGGCGCTGTGGTTCGTCTGCGTCACCGATGTCATCACCTCGGACAAGGTGGTGTACCTCTTTGGCCGCGTCATCCCGGCGCTGTCCCTGCTGCTGAGCATGATCCTCCGCTTTGTACCCCGCTTTGTCCGGCGGCTCCGCGCCGTGGCCCAGGCGCAGCGTCATCTGGGCCGTGATACCCAGACCGGCGCCCCGGCCCGGCGCGTCAGAAGCGCCCTTCGTGTGTTCTCCATCGTTGTCACCTGGAGCCTGGAAAGCGGGCTCATTACCGCCGACAGTATGCGCTGCAGGGGCTATGGCCTGCCGGGGAGGACCTCCTTCTCCCTCTACCGCTTTGACCGGCGTGACGGTGCCGTCGCCCTCTGGCTGGCCTTCTGCGGCCTGTATCTGCTGGGCGGCGGTCTGGCCGGCGGCCTGCGCTTTCAGTATTACCCCATGCTGCTCAGCGGCCCCGTCACACCGCTGACGGTCAGCTTTTTCGCCGTTTACGGCCTGCTCTGCTTTACGCCGGTGCTGCTGGACGCCCTGTCCCGGCGCCGCTATCTCGTCCGGAAAGGAGGGACGCCCCGTGCCTGAACTGCTGCGTTTGGAGCATTTTGGCTTCACCTATCCCCAGCAGCCCCGCCCCGCGCTGGCGGATGTGTCCCTCACGGTCCGTCAGGGCGAGTTCTGGGTCCTTTGCGGCGCCTCCGGCTGCGGCAAGACCACGCTCCTCCGCCAGCTGAAGCCCGCCCTGCGCCCCCACGGTGCGGCCGAGGGCCGTATCCTCTTCGACGGTCAGCCGCTGGATGACCTGCCGCCCCATCAGCAGGCCGCCGATATCGGCTTCGTCCTTCAGTCTCCGGAGGAGCAGACCGTCACCGACAAGGTCTGGCATGAGCTGGCCTTCGGACTGGAGAGCCTTGGCTGCGACACGCCCTCCATCCGTCGCCGCGTGGCGGAGATGGCCTCCTTCTTCGGCATCCAGGACTGGTTCCATAGGAAAGTGGACGAGCTCTCCGGCGGCCAGAAGCAGCTGCTGGCCTTGGCCTCGGTCATGGTGCTCCAGCCCCGTCTGCTGATTTTGGATGAGCCCACCAGCCAGCTGGACCCCATTGCCGCCGCCGACTTTTTGCAGACCGTGGGCCGCCTGAACCGCGAGCTGGGCATCACCGTTCTGATGACGGAGCACCGTCTCGAGGAGGCCT
>ULNA01018236.1_pt1 | contig 10825 bp, 10 predicted proteins | sample 1951801 | NCBI WGS metagenome assembly ULNA01 (sample SAMEA4835565, study PRJEB28245) | human gut metagenome | biome: gut microbiome; material: fecal sample | place: Denmark | collected 2008
TTTTTAATAATTCAATAAAATTTGATTGTTCATGTAATAAACAAGGGGTATGTGAACACTTTATCCCGTCTATTTTATATCTGAAAAACACCTTAAACGAAGTTGATGAAATGTGTTCTTGTGAAGATAATAGTTATAATATTGCTAAACTGACTGACAGAGAACTTTTAAACTATTTATCTAGAATTGTAGGACCATATAATTTTTTAATTAATGAAATGGCTGATGAATTTGATTGTAATACAATCAAACTCATTAGAAAGATAATTACTGAAAAAGATAGGAGTAATGTTGTTTTTGAACTCTTAGTTATTCTTGCAAAGTTAGAATATAAATCTACTAAAGTTGATGTAGCAAGTAAGATTTATGAGCTTTTAGCATACATTAGTACATTAGAACCGGATGTAGTTCAAAAAGGGTTCAATTATATATGTTCAAAAATGCACTTTACAAAAGTTATTAGCTTTGTTCAAACGTATAAAGAAGTTATAACAAAAGATGAATATCAAAGAATGATTAATTTCCTTCTTGAAGTAACTGATAAACTTTCACTTTATGAATCGAATAAAAAACTGCAAGTAATAAAAAGTAATTATTTATTAACATACGTAAGTGGCGATAAGTTCTATGAATATGCTATAGGTCATTTAGATAACATAGACATAAAAAAGAATTTTATGAATTACTTACTTCTCAAAGGAAGATTTCAAGAAATAGTAGATCATTATGATGATGATAATGATGAACAAATAAAGAAATGCTATTTTGAAGCGCTATTTCATACAGATGAAAGTATGGAAAGCTTAATGAAAATTTTAGAGAATTATCCAAGCCCAATAATCATAAAGAAATATTTTGAAAAAGGTATAATAACAGATAAAAAAGTTGTTTATGATAATATTAAATATTTACCATTTTCTGAAAGAGTGCCAATATTTATTGCCTTAAATGATTATGAGAAACTATTTTACGAAAGTGAAAGAATAGGATTTCTCATTGTTATGGATTATGCTAAAGAATTATATGAAAATTGTAAAGAATTATTTATACCTTACTTCGAAAATAAAATAATCGATGATCTTAAGTCTGGAAAGAAATTTAACTCTATAACAAAGTATTTACGAACAATAAATGGACTTAAGTTTGGAGGATATTATCTTCGAAACTTAATTCTGTACTTATCACGTAATGATATTGTCAAATATGATGATACAAGAAGCATGAATTTATTTATTAGAGAGTTAAACGTGTAGGTGGAATATGTATAATATAAAGTTTAGTAAAATTACATATAATAATTTAATAAGTAATTATGATGAAGAAGGAAAAACTCTATTTGAAGATGGTTTTGGTGAACTTTTTGATATAAAGATTACTCCAATTATATATCAAGATTATTACATTAAACCTTGTAAAGTTTTAAAGTACGAATTCATTTTAAAATATTCAAGTTATAAAGATCCTTTTTATGTTATTTGTGTCGATGAAAATGATAACTATATAATGAAAAAATGTTCAATCGATGGTAGCTTTGTATGTAAACATTTTTATGCATTAGTTAGATACGTAGAAAGTTTAGATCTAAAATTAGATTATGATAAGTATGAACAAGCATTTTCGGATTTAGAAGAGGAAAAACGAAAAGAAGAATATAAAAAGAAACGTAAAGAAACGTTACAAAGACTAGGCAGTTTTATCGAGGAGATAGATAACTTTGATGTTTTAACACAAAATGAAAAAATGTCAATAGAGTGCCGAGCAGATTTAGGAGATGTCAATACTTTATCAATTAGAGTTGGTAGTACAAAAAAATTTGTTGTTCCTAATATCCAGGAATTCTTAGGTGCAATAAAGAATAATGAATTACTCACATATGGAAAAAAATTCTCATTTGTCCATTCATTAGATTCTTTTGATGATTTTTCAAAAGAAGTAATTACCTTTTTAGCTTCTTTTGCAAGTTCTGAACAATACTCAAAAAAAGAACTTTTCCTAACTCCAATAAAGTTTGAAAGATTAATTGAACTTCATAAAAAGAAATATCTTCATATAGGTTCATATAATGAAAATAGCAACTATTTTGTTACTGAAACTAAAGTTAGTCCTAAACTCTTTTTAGATGAAAACTTTATGCTCACTATAAAAGGTGCTTTAGATTTAATCGAAGGTTATACAAAAGATTATCTTCTAATAAATAATAAAATTGTAGAAGTGGATAATAATGACCCAGCATATAGAAAATTACTAAGTCTAGTTATGAAGGATAAAGGATTATCATTTAAGTACATAAAAGATGTCTTTGAAAAAAAGATATATCCTAGATTTTCTGAAAATATTGAGATTAGTCCTGAAGTTGCTGATAAGATAAAAACAGGAAAATATCAAATAGAATCATATTTCGATTTAAATGATGAAGGCATCATATTACAGTCAAAATATTTTAAAGATGGCAAAGAAATTCAATTAAGCAAAATTAACGATGTGCCTTATAAAATAAAAAGATATTTATCTTATATCAAGAACTTAGGATTTGTAGATGATAAAATAAATGATCCATCACATATGTATAATTTTCTTCATGCTGATTTAACTGATCTTAAGAAAATAAGTGATATTTATTTATCTGATAATATAAAAGATGTAAAAACAAAGAAGATGCAGCGTGTAAGTGCAAGAATGTCTTATAAGACAGGTATGCTTGATATTTGCTTTGAGGAAAGTGGATTTTCTGATGAGGAATTGTTTAAAATAATTAACAGTCTTAAAAAGAAAATACGTTTTGTAAAACTAAATAAAAATACAATTATAGAAGTAGATGAAGAGGACGCCGAAAAGCTTCTTAATACTATCAATACTTTTAAACTTGATCCTAAAAAATTAAATGAAACACAAAATGTGCCTTTATATCAAACCTTAAAAATTGCCAGTGATGATTTAGATATAATTGATTATACAATAGATGATTCCTTGAAAAAACTAATTAACGAAATTGTGGAATTCAAAAAATTAGATATTAAAGTGCCATCTTCGTTAAAGAATGTTTTAAGAGAGTATCAAGTTGACGCCTATAAGTGGATGAAGGTTTTATCTAAACATAACTTTTGTGGAGTTTTAGCTGATGACATGGGTTTAGGTAAAACACTAGAAGTTATTTCTGTGATATTATCATCAGAGGAGAAGAAACCAAGTTTAATAGTTTGTCCTAAGAGTTTATGTTATAACTGGAAAAATGAATTTAGTTTATGGGCTAAAGAATTAGATGTCGTTAATGTTATTGGCAATATAAATGACAGAAAGGACATTATTTCTAAAATTGATGAAAAGAAAAAAGTAATTTATATCTCTTCATATGATAGTCTTAGAAATGATATAGATTTATATAAAAATGTAAAATTTAATTATTTAATATTAGATGAAGCTCAAAGTATTAAGAACCATAATACATTAAAAGCAAAGTCAGTTAAGAAAATTAAATCAATTCATAGATTTGTCTTAACAGGAACACCTATTGAAAATAGTGTTGTTGATTTGTGGAGTATATTTGATTTCCTTATGCCTGAATATTTAGGCGATTATAGCAATTTTAGATCTCGTTATGAAGAAGCAGTAGTTAGTGGTAATGCTGATGAGGTTTCCGGAGCACTGATAAGGAAAATATCTCCTTTTGTTCTTCGTAGAACAAAAAAAGAAGTCTTAAAAGACTTACCTGATAAAATCGAAACAATCCAAATTGCAAGTATGGAAGAAAAACAAAGGCTAATATATGAAGCTCAATTGCGTAAAACGAGAGAAATATTAACCAATCCTAAGGCTTCAAAAATTGAAATTTTGTCATCTCTAACAAGACTTAGACAGATATGTGTTCATCCACAATTATATTTAGATAATTATGATGGCAGATCTGCAAAATTTGATTTATTGATGGAATTATTAGAAGATTATATAGCAACTGATCATAAAGTAATTATCTTTAGCCAATTCACATCGGCATTTACGCTACTAGAACCTTTACTTAATGATAAAAAATATGAATACTTCTTATTGACTGGAAAAACAAGTGCAGAGGATCGTATTTCTATGGCTAATAGATTTAACGATAAAGATGATAAACATAAGGTCTTTCTTGTCTCACTAAAAGCAGGAGGTACTGGTTTAAACTTGATCGGTGCTGATATAGTTATCCATTTAGATCCATGGTGGAATTATGCCGTAGAAAACCAAGCAACTGATAGGGCTCATAGAATTGGGCAAAAGAATGTAGTTCAAGTAATAAAAATGATTTGTGAGAATAGTATTGAACAAAAAGTTATTGAATTACAAAGAATCAAGAAAGAAGTTGCTGAAAGAATAATCCTAAGTGATGAAGAAAATTATAATAATATAAATTTAACAGATCTTAAATATTTGCTTGATTAATTATAACAAAATGTTACTTTTTTATAAAAAATACCCCCTTTATACTCACAAACTGTTACATTTTGAAAAAGCATTCACGTGTCGTGAAAAAAAGTGTTGACAAATAAAATGAGGTGTAGTATAATATACGTGTACCGTCGTATTGGGGGGTATTATTGTGACTCGAAATAATTCAAATACCAATCCAAGGGATTGGCTTGCAAAAGCCAGAATTGACAAAAACTTAACCCAAGAGGAGCTTGGAAAACTTGTTGGTGTTACTTCAAATTGTATTACACAATATGAGAAGAATCATCGCTTTCCTAAGCCTCATATATTGATTAAGTTGTGTGAAGTTTTGGAAATTGATATCAAAAAGTTCTATGAATAATAAATATATTATTATATAAATATAGAACTATAAAACTATTGTATGTCAATTCTTTTGTTGCATTCTCAGGAAAAGAACTAATCTTAAAAGATATAGTCTTAAATGACATAATCTTTGGAGATTGGTTTTTTTCTTTTTTTAATTTTCTTTATAATTACAATAATAAATATAATACATATAAGACCAAGAATAATAAATTTATACTCACTATACCATATAGAAATTATATCGATATTATCATAAAATACATAACCTAATGTTATAAGAATACTATTCCATATAATGATTCCTATTGATGAAAAAAGAATGTATTTCCAAACTTTATGTTTCTTAACTCCAGCGATAAAAGATATATACGTCCTACATAAAGGGATAAGTCTACCGAAGAGAATAGCCCAATTACCATATTTTTCATAAAAACTAATTGAGTCATTTTCTTCTTTACTTTTGGGCTTAAAAAAAGGAAGAGATCCTAATACACCTAAGTAATAACATAAAAGAGCACCTAATAAGCCTGCAATAGAACTTAAAGCAATCATTAAAACGGGGCTTATATTTGCGTTATAACCGATTGCACCAGCGAGAGGAAGAATTACTTCACTCGGAAGTGGAAAGCAAGCATACTCTAAAAAAATAGCTAAAAATATAATATATGCACCATATTCATCAATCAGATTAAATATTTTTTCAAATAAAGATGTTAATTCAATAAATAAGATCATTTAATCACCATAATACTATATTCAATCTATAAAAATTATATACTTATATTTATTCATAGATAACAAAATGTGGTATAATATTTATTGTATTTCTAAAGTAAACTTTGGAGGTGTTATTATTATGGAAAATGAATCAAAATCTAAAAAACTTTGGGTTCTCTTTTTGTCAATGCTTAAAATAGGATTGTTTACTTTTGGTGGAGGATATGCCATGATAAGCCTCATGCAAAGAGAATTTGTAGAGAAGAAGAAATGGATAACACAAGAAGAATTTATGGAAATGATAATAATTTCAGAATCGACACCAGGACCATTGTCAATTAATGGAGCTACTTATATTGGTTATTCTCAAGCAAAATTTTTAGGCGCCCTTCTCTCAACTATAGCTGTTTGCATCCCATCATTTATCATTATATTTATCATCTCTTTGTACTTGGATAGATTTATGAGCTATAAAGCTGTAGAATGTGCATTTAGAGGAATTGAGGTTTGTGTCTGCTATTTAATTTTAAGTGCGGGAATTAAAATGTTTAAAGAAAATCCTAAAGACATAATTAACATCTTTATATTTTTAATAGTTATGGCTTTAGTAGTTTTATTAGGAATATTTAATGTTAGTTTCTCATCAATATTATATATATTAATTTGTGCCATAATAGGACTATTTTCATATTTAATAAGAAAAAGAGGTAATAAAAATGATTTATCTTAAATTATTTATTACTTTCTTAGAGATTGGTTTAGTTTCCTTTGGTGGTGGCTATGGAATGATTGCTTTGATAAGAGAAAAAGTACTTATAAATAATTGGCTTACTGAAAGTGAATTTTTGAACTTTGTTGGAATAGCTGAATCAACTCCAGGACCAATAGCTGTTAATATGGCTACGTTTGTTGGAAGTTCACAAGCAGGAGTTTTAGGTAGTCTTGTTGCAACAATTGGAGTTGTACTTCCTTCTTTTATTATAATTTTAATTATAGCTTCGATATTTAAAAATCTTTTAAAATATGAAATTGTGAAAAGTATTTTAGATTACATAAAACCAGCTATTGTTGGATTAATCATAGGAACAGGCTTGCTATTATTTATAAATACAATTAGTATTTTCGGGCCTAAAGAATTTGATTATAAAAAGATTATAGTTTTATTCATAATTATTCTAATAAGTCTATTGTGTAAAATTATATTTAAAAAGAAAATATCTCCAATACTTTTAATAATATTATCTGGTATATTAGGGATAATTCTTTATCTTTAAAACTATTTACATTAACTAAAAAAAGTGATACAATAATATATATGTCCGTGTAGCTCAGCTGGACAGAGCACCGCCCTCCTAAGGCGGGTGTCGGGGATTCGAATTCCTTCACGGACGCCATTATTGTGATTATTTAAATGCTTGCGAGAAAGCAAGTATTTTTAATAATAAATAATTTATTTATAAAAGGAGAAACGCATATGACTAAAAAATGTTTGATGTTTGTATTTGATTTATTTATAGTATTTATTTTATCTGTAGGTCTAATTTCTTGTGATGATGGTTATGAAAATAATCATCCTACTGAAAGAGATAATACAAGTTGGTTTAGTGAAGAAGAACTTAAAACAAAAGGTCTTGAAGGATTAAAAGCTCCTACAGGGCTTACAGGTTCAATGAAAACAAGTGTCACTTGGTTTAATGATGGATATTCATTCTCACAAGCATGCCCAGGTTTAGAAGTATTTAATAACAATGCGAGTGAATACTTTAAATATTTTAAAGAGCATTATGATGGATTATTTGGAACTATATCTATTGAAAAAACTAGTATGAGTTCTAATGAAAATTGGTATATAATTAATCAGAAAAATGATTTGGCTGATTACTATGGCAATAATCCAAGTAATTTATACAAGTTTTATTATGTTACAGACAGTACAACAGAAGATGGTTATTTAAAAAAAGGAGCTGTTTGGATCTTTGAAATAAGATACGAAATTGATCTAGAAACTAATGAATATAAATTTAAATTGTTTATAGAAAGTGCTGATATGTCCCACAACAACGTATACTCTTATTATTATAAAATTAAGTAAAAGTACAGAAGGATAAGTTTATGGATATATATACAAATGAAATAAAAGAATTATTAGATGAAGTAAATACAGATGAAACAGAAAATATTGAAAAAGCATGTAAAATAATGTATGAAGCAATGAGAGAAGATAAAGTAGTACATGTTTTTGCAACAGGTCACTCACATATGTTTGGGGAAGAATTATTTTATCGTGCTGGAGGACTTGTTCAGATCAATCCTATTTTAGAACCATTTCTAATGCAACATGAAGGTGCCGTTCGCAGTACTAAGTATGAACGTTTAAGTGGCATTTCTGAAATTATATATAATTCATTGAATTTAGAAGAAAACGAGCCATTTATAATTGTTTCTAATTCTGGAATAAACTCGGTTCCAATTGAAATGGCACGTCTTGCTAAAAGAGATGGAAGAAAAGTAATTGGAATAACAAGTAAAAATGTTTCTAAAGAATTACCATCACGTGATATTGAAGGTAAACATTTATATGAGTTATGCGATGTTGTTATTGATAATCATTCACCAATGGGAGATGGAATCATTAAATCAAAATATGGAAGTATTGGAGCTTCTTCAACAATTCTAAATAGTTATATTGCCCAAAGATTAGTACTAGGAATAATTGATATGTACGAAAAAGATGGCCTAGTACCTCCAATATATATGAGTGCTAACATTAAAGGTGGAGATGAACATAACAAGGAACTATATAAAAAATTTCAAAAGAGAATAAAACCATTGTGTTAAAAAGTTATGATAAACAAAGAAGCAGAATATAAATATATGATATTTACTTTACCTAACTTAGATGATAGTAAAAAATATCACCTAAAACAATCTTATTTTGAGAAAAATGAAGAAACACTTAAAATTATAAAAGATGTTTTTCAAGATAAACTAAATGATGAATTACTCAAATCAATTAATACTTTTAGAATAAGAGAAATCACTACAGATTCCATAAAATATGTATTAACTCTTAAAACCAAAGGAATTAATACAAGAATGGAATATGAAGAAGAGGTATCATCTAATATAGGTAAATATTTAATTAATCATTCCTATAAAACAATTATCAAAAATCGTTATGTAGTTAGTTCTCATAACTATAAATTTGAATTCGATGAATATTTAAATCTTTGTAGTCCGCTTTTGACTGTGGAAGTAGAAACAGATATTAACAAGAAAAATCAAGAAAATATCGAAAAAATATTAAAAAACTATTTCAAGCTAGATTTTGTTGACATAACAAATGAAAAGAAGTACAAAAACAAATATTTGTTAACAAAATAGAAATAAAAAATATAAACATCTCATATAATTACATGAGATGTTTTTTCAAGTTATTACGATGAGGTGTTGTATGAAATTTAATATTAAATCATTTCTTTTCCACATTTTAGTTCCTTTAATGTTATCTTTTACGATAACTATGTTGTTACCTGATTATTCTGAATATTTACAATCGATTAAGCAGCCTTTAGTGCTTCCAAGTATTGTCTTTATGATTGTATGGCCTATTCTTTATATTCTTATGGGAGTTTCTGCGTACTTTATTGATAATAGTAATAATAAAAATAGCCCTAAAGCTATGAAATATTATTACATACAATTATTTATTAATTTAAGTTATTCATTTGTTTTCTTTTACTTACATAATATTCCAATAGCAACAATAATAACTTTATCATTACTTGTATTATCAATTATTGTCTTTATTAAATTTATAAAAATAAATAAAATAGCTGGTTATTTATTTATTCCATATATACTATGGCTTTTAATAGCTAACTATTTGCAGGTTGGTATTTATTTTCTTAATTAAAAACCCTCGAAATTCGAGGGCTATTTTTGTTTTAAAGCGTTAATAAGTATTTATCGTTTTCTTTCTTGTAATTAATTTTTAATTCCTTTAAAGAATTTTCAAGATTTATATATAATTCATCTTTGTAAACAATCACATCATTTATGATATGTTCATGATTATTAACTGTGATTGTGAAAGTCATTTTATCCTCATCATATACAGGAACTTGATCAATTGCATCAGCAAATGCTTTTCCTAAAATATATGGATTATCTTTGTTTATAAATAAATCTTTATGAATAATTTTTCTTTCTGGAAGAACTATTTCATCTTTTGTGATGACAACATCAGTTTTTAGCTCTTTCCCATATTTTTCAATCCATTCTTTTTGAGTTCCATAGAAAACATTGTTACAATATGCAGAATCATCGCATGCATCGATGCCATTAGTAATGAAACATGCACCTAAGCCTTGTCTTAAATTAAAGAACATATAACTACGTACGCCATAAGCTCCACCAGTATGACCTCTAAGTGTAAAACTATCAACATCACGAATTATTTTCATTTGTAATCCTTTAGCTCTATAATTATCATTTGGAAGGCCGCACCAAGTCATTTGATACATTTTTTCTACTGTTTCACGTTTTAGAATTTCAATGCCATTATACGTTCCATAATTCATAAACATACGCATGATAACTGATAAGTCATTCATAGAGATGAATAAACCGCCAGCTGGACCACGATAATTATTTCCTAATGGGAAAACAGGTAGTTTTGATTCAGTAAATCTTTCTTTTACAACACTATGTAATCCTGAACTAGTTTTGTAATACATTGTGGCGATGTTTTCTTTGCCTAATATGCGACTAGCTTTAAAACTAGCATTAAGACCTAAAGGTTTAAAAATATGATTTTCCATATAGTCAACATATAATTCTCCACTTACCATTTCGATAATACAAGCCATTATCCCACATCCAAAGTTTGAATAGCAAAATCTTGTTCCAGGTTTATAATTTCCAAATGTTAAGTCAGTGTAGTACTCAGATTTTGTATCAGTAAGTAAAGTTTTTAATGAGACATCAAGATATGTGCAGTTTATACCATTGTATCCTTTGCGAATATCATCGTAAAGAGGATTTTCATCATCATATCCATCTTGAATACTTGAAGTTTGCATAGTGAGCATTTTAACTGTAATTATATCATTAGGGAAGTTAGGATTGCATACTTTAAATCCAAGATATTTCGAAATATCTTCATCTAAATCTATTAGTCCTTTTTCTTCTAATTGCATTAGAGCAATAGCACCAACAGTTTTTGAAATTGAAGCAATACGATATATTGTGTTTAATGAAGAAGGAAGTTTACTATCTAAATCTTGATAGCCATAACAACATTTTTCTAAAACATTATCTTTATCGCATACTA
>ULNA01037445.1_pt1 | contig 10791 bp, 12 predicted proteins | sample 1951801 | NCBI WGS metagenome assembly ULNA01 (sample SAMEA4835565, study PRJEB28245) | human gut metagenome | biome: gut microbiome; material: fecal sample | place: Denmark | collected 2008
GACAAAGTCTTGTATAGGTGTAAGAAAATGAAAATTAGAAAGAATGCGGAACAGAGAAACTTTATAGTCGATAAAGATTATTATACAGAATACGAGCTACTTTCTATGGCTCGTCAAAAAAATAATATTCTGTATTGACGATGATTTTAATATTAGATATATCACAGATATTAGTGAGGTTCAAGATACTTGTTTTAGAATATTTGCAGACAATTGTAAAGAGGTAAAAGTAATTTACGACAAAAAGTTTGGATGGTATAATACAGTTGTTACTACAGAAAATGACCAGTTGATTTACATTTCACTATAAATAAGAAAGGAATGATATAAAATGAAAATGGTAATGGCATTTGACAAGCGTATATATGTAGGAAAGGGGTACGAGTGTAATCGGCTCATTAAAAAATGGGAAAAAAACGGAGTGGCTACTCTTCAGGATTTCCAGCGAGATAAGATGGAGAATAATGATGTATATGGTATCTACATTGATAGAAGCGGTTTTTACAGTGAAAAACCAACAATCATAATGTTTGAATCACGCTCAGTAGCGAATATACTCGCCGATTGGTATGGAAAGGAAGTGTGAATATATGAGAGCAATGTATAGAATATGGGGTAAAGAGGGTCATAGACAGAGAGCATCATGGCAGAAGTCTGTGAAATTTACAACATATGACGGTTATACCATAGAAACATGGTGTTTTGATAAGACGGGAACGCATGACTATATAGATATGGAAGTGTTGTGTAATAACTGTAAAGCATCTGACTTATACGATGAAATGTTGGTACAATTAGAAGATGGAGCACTTGAATGTTGCAACTATGGCAAAATTGAAAAGTTAAAATATTCATATTACTGGAGTGATGGGTGTCTGACAGATAAGGGGTTTAACTCGGCAGTGGCATGTTTTGAAAACACGCTCAATAACTATGCGGTCGATTTACCTTATTTACCATACTTGCAACATATTGGTGATTGGTATGTTCCTATGTTTAGTGGTAGATGGTTTACAATGAAGAAAGAGGTGTAAAATGAAGAATTTATTAGAACAATCTTTGAAACGGTCAATAGTAAATCGTCTAAATTATAACTTGCAAACATATCAGAAACAAGATGCAATAGGCGTAAACCCTTATGAGGCGTTGACGCAAGGAATAGATAGACTTGGGCTTGGATTTACAAAAACTGGAAATATATCTAATAAGGGTTTGAAAAATGTAAAGTTGGAATCACTTCAAAAGTTGGAAGAAAGAACAAAAACTTTTAGTCAATATTTTGGTGGTAGATACGACGATAAAAAACAAGTGAATAAAGCCGTTGAGATTGAAAAGTATCTGAATAAAAATAAGAGATACATATATGGGGCAGCCCTACAAAACATGAACGAGGCAGAATATCTTCTTGAAAACATGTACAGTACCGGAAAGGGGAAAGGCTTAAGGAATCAAGCTCTTGACGATGTATATAAGGCTATCAAGTCAATAAAAGAAAAGGAACATGAAATAACACCATCAGAGGTGTTTGGAGTCTCAGAAAGGAAAAGGTTAAACATATGAGTAAAGTATTTTATTCGCTTGAAGAATTTGAGCGTGGCATGGATTGGAATGCGTTAAATTATTCCACAATACACACAGGTGGTAAAAGAAAAGGCAGAAACAATAGTACAGTGATATGTGCATTTGATACTGAGACAACGAGTGTTATTGATTCAGAACATAAAGCATCATATGTGTATGTATGGTCTTTTGATATATATTCAAACGGCACGCATTATACATTGTTGGAACGAGATATAAAGAAACTTACAACATTGTTAGAACTGATTCGATATGTGGTTTTGAAAAAGTCAAAACAGAAAAATGTGAGCGTTCTGGTGGGTGTCCATAACTTACCATACGATTTTACCTTTATTTCAAAACTTTTGTCAATTACAAATCTGTTTGCAAAGTCAAAAAGACAACCACTTATGTTTGATACTGGCATTTTTCATTTTGTCGACACACTTGCAATATCTGGCATGTCGCTTGAAAAGACGGCGAACGCTTACACCAAAACAAAAAAGATGGCTGGTGATTTGAATTATACAATGGCAAGAAACACCAAAACGCCATTGACAAGGAAAGAAGAACGATACTGTTTTAATGATGTTAAGGTAGTTACGGAATATATTGAGTATTTATTACGCACCTATGGAATAAATGGTTTTTTTCCAACAACAAAAACTTCCATCTGTAGAAGAGCCTTAAAAGAATCATTTAGTGTGGAATATCCAAACAAGGATAGAGCTAAAGAGGTAAAGGACTGGATTATGACCGATATGTTTCCGGAGAAAATGCAAGAATATGACTGTTTAATTAGATACTTGTTTAGAGGTGGTTACACACATTCTAACGCATCAAAGACAGGCTATGTCTTGGAAAACATGAAGTCAAAGGATTTTGAGAGTTCGTATCCTTCTTGGATTGCCTATGAAAAATTTCCAATGTCAAAACCAATTAAAGTAAAACCAGAAGGGTACGAAAGTATAATTAAAAACGGCTGTTTCCAATGGTACGGTGTTTTCACATTTTATAGCATCACATCAAAGACACAGCACTCAATTGAGTCTAAACATAAGTGTGTCAGAGTTGTCAACCCAATAATTGACAACGGAAGAATAAAACAAGCAGAGAGTATGACGGTAATGTTGACTAACTTGGATTGGATAATTTATAAAAAATTTTACGAATGGGAAAATGTTTCATGTGAAACATTATGGTTCTTTCCATACAGCGGAAAACTTCCTAAATATGTGATAAATCCATTGTTTGACGCATATACAGAAAAAACACGACTGAAAAACGCTGGATTGGATTACAAAGATCAGAAAGCAATAGTCAACTCTTTTTACGGTATGATGGTAACGACAATACCATCTGAAAACATTACATACACTGACGATTGGGGGAGCGAGCCAATGGGAGAGGAAGAGCGAAGAAACTACGCACGCACAACGCTTTTAAGTCCATATTGGGGTATATACACTACTGCATGGGCACGGTATCATCTGCTAGTGGATGTATTCTACAAGATAGGCGATGATGCCGTATATGGAGATACTGATTCTTGCAAGTATATAAATCCAGAAAAGCACGAAGAGACTTTTAAGCGGTTTAATAGAAAGATGGCAAAACGCAGGTATAAGTTTTGTCAAGAAAACGGATTTGATATTGTTTTAATGGGTCATCTGGGAGAACTGACGGATGACGGTAGCATTGTAAAATTTAAGACGCTAGGAGCAAAACGATATTTAGTTTTAGATGATAATGGAAATCTGGAATGCACAGTAGCGGGGTTACCTAAAAGGGCATACAATAAGTATTTACATGAAAACAAGGTGTCTAATCTTAAAGAAGTGTTTGACCGTTTTGACTTTGGTCTAAAGATTAAAAACTGTAAAAATGCTCATGCATATGTGGACAATGTAATGGATGTGATTACGGATTTTAACGGTACATCAGAGGAAATGCACAGCGGTTGTGCTTGTGTGATATATCCAATCGACTTTGAAATGAAGGAAACTGACTACACGGAGTTTCTGGCGTGGTTGTTGAAAAATTTAGAAAGAGGTGTTGTGAGATGAATATTAAAGAGATCAACAAAGTATATAAAAAGTTAGGAGTTCCAGACGAGTTCTTTGACCCGGTAGGGATGCCGTTAAACGAAGAGATTGGACATTATGTTTTACTGTCGGAACGATCGACAGGAAAAACCACTAACATATTGCTGTGGTCTTTATGTGCCAATAAAGTGGACGGAATAACACCAGTATATGTTAGACACACACATGATTCCATTGCTCCAAAAAACCTAAATAAGTTAGTAAATGTGATTGTTGACTATAGATATGTGGAAAAGTTGACAGACGGTGTCTACAACACACTAGTATACAGGGCAGGAGAATGGCGTTATGCAACCGAAAAGGATGGAGAAATTGTTGATAAGTCTGATGTGATAATGTATGCTTTATCATTAGACCGTTCCGATATGTATAAATCTACTTTTAATGCTCCGCATGGGAACATTGTTATTTTCGATGAGTTTATCAGAGATTATTATTCCAGTAACGAGTTCATAAGATTTTTGGATTTATTGAAAACCATTCAACGAGATAGAGAGGGTGTCAAGGTGTTTTGGCTAGCTAACACCATAAACACAGAAAATGAATATCTGTATGAGTTGGAAATACACGACAGTGTTTTAACGATGCAACCAGGGGAGAGCGATGTTTTTAATACTTCTCTGGGTATGCCAATTTATTGTAACATTATCAGCAATAAAAAATTAAGCAAGCATAAAAAAATAATAAATAGGTTGTTATATGGTTTTAATAAACCGGAATTGAATAGTATCACAGGGGGTGGGTGGGCGCATTCAATATATCCACATATTGAGCAAGATGATGATAAGACAGTGGTGTCAAATCGTCATTATATAAGATATATGGACCGTTTATTACACCTCAAAGTAGTTAGGTATCAAAGGATGACCATTGTTGAAGTAACGAGAGCCACACGAACATATCCAGATAGCATTATTTACACCGACACATTTCCAACAGATTATCGTTATAGACATGGTAGAGGTTATACGCAGGGCGACCGATTGCTTTGGGATTTGATTGATAAGCGCATGGTGCGTTTTCAAAACAACCAGATAGCAGCACTTTTTTACAATTTTGTAAAAAACACTTGAAAATACTTGACAAGTACAATAATTATTATTATAATTATACATATCTTATATATAGAAAGGAAGTATGAAACATGGAAAGTAAAGAATTATTCAAAGCGTTGACAGGAGACGCAGAGCGTCTTAAGGACAACGTGAACAAAACAATCACAGTAAAAGAGGTTGAAACAGTGGAAACCGATAAGAAAATTGCCGTGATTAAAACAACCGATGATAAGTTGCTGGTATCAACTTCAAGGAATGTGGTACAGATTATTCCACTTTTGAAAAACATGGTGGAATTAAAGCCGGTTGAACTTTTTGTGACCGCCACAGAAATTGGAAACGGCAAGTCTACTATTTCAGTGAAGTTAAAGGGGTGATAAAAATGGCAGAACTGGTTTCACAGGTTGGTTTTCCTATCGCAATGTGCTTGCTTATGACATGGCAGTGTTTCAAAACAACGGAAATAGTCAATCGCAACACTGACGCTATAAACGCCCTTGAGAGGGCACTTGAAAAGAAAGGAGTGGATTTGGAGAATGAAAATTGAGAATGTAGTTGATTTGACAAAACACGCATTGATTGAGACATTTGGAAAGGATGTCTTTGAAAACTCGTATACAACAGATGGAGCATTGTCAATGGAAAAGTTGATTGATGCTGGTCACGACATTGGGGACGATACCACAAACACACTTACAGAAAAATTTACACATTCTCTTTTGTCGAGATTAGGAAAGATGGAAATTTTAGACAATACTTATGAGAATCTTGTCAAGGATTTGGTTATTGATTCATTCGAATGGGGCGGAATTAAAGAGAGAGTAGTTCCACAACTCTGCAATATAATCCAAGATGAGGTGTTTAATAAGGTAGACGGCAAGAGTTATGCCGACCTTGAACATACATTCTACCAACCGAAAGTGGAAGTAAAAATCTTTAATGAAATGAAACCGATAACGATACCGATTTCCGTTTCAACTGAGGAAACTAAAGAGGCATTTACCTCATGGGATGCCATGAACCGATACATTAGCAGGTTGCGTTCAATGGTAACAGAAACGAAGAAAGCCGTTATGGACACCTATGCTCATATGTTAATCGATGTAGCGGCTGCTATATCGGTTAAGGCAACTAAAAACAGCGTCAAACTGGTCACACTGGCTAAAGCAGAGGGCGTAATCACAGAAGAGGAATCCACCAATGTACAGGCACTTTTGCACAACGATAAGTTTTTGGCATATTGCACAAGAAAAATTGCCGACACCAAAGACAACATGATGGCTATGACAGTGGCATTCAACAACGGCAATTTTCCAGTACAGTCCAGAGAGACTAACAACTATGTTTTAACACAGTTTAGAAATGCAGTCAGAAACATTCCACGGCTTAACAGTAATGTAAGGATTGATACTAGTCTGGATTCTTTTACAGGGTTGCCATCATGGCAGATGATTAAAAAGACTACTGGAAACTTTTTTGATTGGGAAGAGGTTTCAGGGGTATCTATAGCAGCAGACCCGACTAACAAACTAGGTTTGGGTACCGAACAGGTAGACATTTCCAATCTGGTAGCAGTTATTGTTGATAGAAGAGCAATGGGTCTATGTCCTTATCGTGAGAAAGTAACTTCTTCATATACGGCTTGCGCAGACTTTTGGAATGAGTGGTTGCATCTGTTTTTGAATTATTATGTCGACAGCAATTTTCCAATTGTTGCGTTCACATTGGATTAAAAGAAAGGGGGCGTAGGGCGGTTTATACCGCCCTATTTTTATGACAAACTTCAAAAATCTTTATCTAACGAAAAAACAGAAAAAAGAAATTAATACTATGGGTTACGACATCACAGGAATCGACCTTTTGACAACCATGTTTGAATACTCTGGAGAGTGTACAGAGGATGTCAACACCGACTATCTTGACATCATATTAACTAATGAGGGTATTGCAGGACTATGGTTGGAAGATGGACGGTTGAATTATGGTGTACCAACCGTTAGTGGATTGATGGGTTCAAAATACACATATGAGGGTACAAACGGAACTATTCTAAATATATTCAATCCAGAAACCAGTGTACAGGGTACCGAGGGAAAAGACTTTATCTATATTTTTAACAATAAGACACAGACGCCAGATTTTCAGCGAATTAAATTCGCAAAGTTATTTACACAAATCGATACATGTATGGAAGCATGCTTGAAAAAAGCCATGCCATCCAATGTGATTGGTTGCGCCAACGATAAAATTAGAAATGCCGTGAATAACACGCTAAAATCAGGAGATAACGGAGAACCAAACACTTTAGTGGCATCTACTTATGACGATGAACAACTGGAAAACGCAATCCATTCTTTTGAATTGAGTGATACCACACTCATCGAAAAGTTACAATTCCTCTCTAAATTTAGAGATGATACACTTTCTCGAGTGGCTACGCTATACGGTATGGCATTAAATTCAACCGGTAAAATGGCACAGCAAAATAATATTGAAATGCAAGGATATAATATATTCAGTAGGATTTTACCATTCAACATGTTACAGACAAGGCGTTTTGCTATAGAAAGATTCAACAAATTATTTAACACAGATTTGAGGGTTGACTTTTCCGAACCGTGGAAAGCGGCTATATCAGTGTCCGAGAACAACATTGAAAATGTTTCACATGAAACAAGTCAGATAGGAGGTAGAGAGGATGAAAACACTAGCAACCCTAATAAAGGAGAGGAACAGTAAAGAGATTCCGTTGATTCCAAAGTTTTTCAACACGCCAGATTTCAATTTTCTTAACGATTATTTTGATAATTACAAGGAGTTTGACACCGTCATATCAAGCAAGCAAGGAAGTAGACTTTTGCTTTTTGAAGATGAGGAAACAAACGATTCTTTACTGCTGGCATCTCCATATATGAATAAATATAAGTGGTCAAAACTTTTCGCCACTTTATCATTGGAGTATAATCCGATTGAAAATTACGACAGGCAGGAAATATCAACCAGAAAGCCTAATTTAACGACAGAACGACACTACAATGGTAGTGAAAAAACAACATATAGTGGGGCAGAGACAAACACACAAACCGGTAGCACCGACCGTGTGCAGTCTGGTGGTCAAACAACAACGGAAAAGCCTGGTACTATTAGAACACACGAGCGTAACTCGTTTAACCCAGCAGAACCGACACTGGAGTATCGAGACAGCGACAGCGGAACTAACACCACTGACACAACATATAAGGATTTAACAGTTACTGAAAAGTATAATGCAATTCAAAACAAAAAAGATTTTGTAGGAAGAAACGACTTGAAAGAATACCAAAATCGTGAGGACACAGAGACGGTACAGGGGCAGGACTTGACAGAATCCAGAATTCACGGAAACATAGGAGTGACCACTTCACAACAGATGATTCAAAGCGAACGAGAAGTTGCTAGTTTCAATTACATTTTAACAGTATTGAACGATGTGGTAAACGACATATGCTCTATGATGTATGAGGGGGTGGAATAATGGACATTTTTCTTTACAAAACGGAAAGTGCGCCCAATGTAGTGGATAAGAAACTAACGGAAGTAGCACACTACACAAGTGTTAGACTTTTGGATGATACAAGCGTGTTGACGCCAACTATAGAAGTACGAGAAAGTACCATAATTGATGATTTATGGAGCATCAACTATTTTTACATTCCTAAATTTAAGCGTTATTATTTTGTGACGGATTTGACGGCTACCTCTGGTATGTTTCAAATATCTGGAAGAGTGGATGTCTTACGGACTTATAAAAGTGAAATCAATATATCATCACAGATTATAACAAGACAGCAAAATCTACAAGACAAGTACTTGCATGATAGTATGATACCAATTTCCGACAAGCAAGAGGTTGTAGAGACAGAGTTCGGAGAGACTTTTGACGATTCAAAAAGTCTATTTATATTGGTAACAACTGGACAGCAAGGAACTGGAGAGGAGGAAAGCGAATAATGGATTTTTTTGTTCAGCATTATGGACCCGGTCAGATAGGTAGGTTTTCCAGGTCTGACGGAACACATGGGGAGAGTATAGACTTTTCCTCAAGAATGTACAAGATGAGAACATCAAGTGACAGAGTATGTCTTTACGATAAAATAACGAAAGTCGGGTCAAAAGAATGTCATACATTCTTTTTGTTAGGAAATGGTTCGGATACATTTGTAGGGGCTACATCTTCGAATGTATACCGATTTTCTGGAAATGTGTACAGCGATGAAAAATACCCAGATTCCTGGAAGAATACATTTTACCTACAGTCGGCAGAGATTCCAACAACGGAACCGATTTATGATTTTACAGGATTGGGCGGTGTGGGAGCGACTGATTTCAAAAAAGGAAAAACACTTCCACGAGAACCTATAGACGGATACTTATCATTTGGAATTGTTAAACCAGAGGGTGGTAAAGTAACATCACCTGGAGCATGGTATGAAAGAAATGGTTCATGGACGTACGCCCCAGATGATTTATCAAAAATGAACTTTAACACTAATGAAATTGATACATTAGGACTACCAATGTATTATAATGAAACAGATGAATATAACCCGGGAAATGTCTTTAATAGCATTGTATACGATATAGTCGTAAATAGCGGTCTTTCGCTAGCGCAAATTGTTGACAAAATAAGAACAGACACGCTATTAGATGATTACCTCGCCGATTTCATAGTAGGAAACGGAATAGTTCCAAACGGCATTAAAAGAAACAACAGTTCATCGGTAAATAACGCAACATTTAACACATACAATGGAATGATATACTCTTATGCAGGTATACCAGGTTTAACATACAAGGGAGGAACTCGTGCATATGATGGCGGTTGGATTTTCTATAACATATATGTTACACAGTCATTGGAATATGCACACGATTATATCGATAATGGTACACCACCGCCAGACGGCTATAAAAATACAATCAACACGGATGGGTCAAAGAACATTGACCCAAAGTTTAGCAAGCCAAAAGACAAGGGAGATAGTGATGACCCAACCGAGCCAGACGATGAAGATAATAGCAAGCGTGACAGTCAAACTATCAAACTTCCAAAAGAAAACGGTGTCTCTAGTCCATCGAATAACTGGTATCAGATGACGAGAGCACAGCTACACAGGTTCATTTATTATTTCTGGAACAACATTGGAAAAAATGCTACTGACTGGTTTAATGACATTCAAGGACTGTACAACAATTTATCAGAGGCGGTACTGGGTGTAAAATACTTTCCATGCTCTTCATCATGGCTTTATGATGTTGAGAGCGGACAACAACCATTTATTACGATAGGTCGCTACAATACTAATTTTCAAGCGACTCAGATTAAAAGCAACGCTAAACTGACTAAAATAGGGTCATATGGTATATACGAGAGGTATAAGAACTTTCTGGACTACACGGCAACAAGAATAGAAGTGTTTCTGCCGTATATGGGTTGGGTAGAACTTCCCACCCAGAAAGTTATGGGAACTAAAATAATCGTTTATTTTGGTGTTGACATGGCAACCACACAGGGGATGTATGTCATTAAATCAGACGGTATGATTGTATTTCAGTCAACTTTTAACTTTGGCATAACAATACCGATTACATTGTCATCGTCGGTGGAAGAAGTTAAAAGTGCAGTCAATACAGGCGTATCGTTGGCATCGTCTGCCCTATCAGTGGCTATGGCGTCAACAGTCAGTCCAGTGGCTGGGGGTATGTTAGCAGTTTCATCCGCTCAAAATCTAATACCACAAGGATATGATTCACTGCATATGATTGGAAACGCAACGGCTAACTCTGGTCAATTAGGGGGTAAAAGATGCGCAATCTGTATAACTCGTTCGATACCAAAACAACCGGGGTTATACGGCAGTCGGATAGGTTTTTGCTATAACAAGAAGAAACAACTGGCGCAGTTATCTGGATTCACTGTAATTGAAAACCCACGGATTGATTCAACAGGGTATGCATCAGAAAAAGAAATAGAAGAATTATATACATTAATGAGAAAAGGGATTATTTTATAGATACATAAAGGTAGTAAC
>ULNA01032814.1_pt1 | contig 10647 bp, 2 predicted proteins | sample 1951801 | NCBI WGS metagenome assembly ULNA01 (sample SAMEA4835565, study PRJEB28245) | human gut metagenome | biome: gut microbiome; material: fecal sample | place: Denmark | collected 2008
CTGCTCATCCTCGACGACGCCACACGCTCACAGGAACTCTTCGAGAAGAGCGCCAACGTATATGTACGCTATGCAGAGGCTGAGGTGAACGCTCACCACGCATTCATCAAGAGTCTGCGTCCGGAGGATCTCGAATACTATCGTCAGGCAGAAAAAGAGGCTGAGGCCGCTGAATAAGTCTGAACCGACATACAAAAAGGAAGCCGCTTTCCTCATTCTATTGGGAAAGCGGCTCTTTCATTTTATATAATATTTTTTGTCTTTTTGATTTTACCAGACAGCAATAGCTCCGAATATCTGTACTATCATTTCTTTCCAACAATGGTTTGGTATCAAGATATATATCATCAAGAAACATCTTTCTAATAGCTTTCAAGTAATATCATAGTTGGCGCAAATAGATGGCAGAATATGAACCTTCCAACTTGTAAAGATGATTGCTGACTATTTTAAGAAAATATTCTATCGAATATTTCTTTTTCCAATCATCAGTGAAGCATATGTCCAACAAACTTGATAACGATATTGAGCATTTCGATTCTCCTACATTGTTAGAATTGTTTATATGAGACAGTATAGAGTATTCCTGCTCCTCTCTGCTGCTTGTTGAACAGTTCGAGATTTATATTCCAATTATCTATGAAATCACGATCGGCACACTCAGCGTTATCTCTTCCAAATGGTGCCCATCCGTTTGCAATACCAGCATCTGGACGTATGCAGACCTCAGCGTTATCTGCTTTAACCGTTAGACACCGTTCATGTTCAACATAGCCGGTGTCTTGAATTTCCGGCTCTATTCCTGTCAATCTAGATATTGCATCTTTCAAGAAAGAGTTTCTTCTCTCACCATTGGTAAAATCCTTCATGACATTTATTGCCACATCTGAATCATCAAATGAGACGATATTTGTGACAACAACCTTGATTGCTTCCAAATTTAGATGCGCTTCATTCTTCAGGGCGGAAATCATTCTTGCCAAAAGCATACATCCCAATGGCGTTTTCAGGTATCTATCAGAATATTTAACAGAAACAGTCTTGCCTTGTAGATTTGATATTATTCTATTCCATTTCTCAGTTTCCGGAGCCTTCAGAGAATCAAAGAAACCATCTAGCGAACTGTGTTCTTTTATTCTATATTCGAACATAAAGGAAGCATTATCCGATGAAAAGGTGTTTAATAGTTGCTTTCCATTTATATCGATATAGGACAACGACGTTGACTGTGTGGTTATAAATACATCTCCACTACCCCAATTCTTAGAATAGGATGTATTGATATTTTTACCAAAGTACGTCTTAACGGTTTCATCATTCATAATCACCACCATCAACGGAAGCAATTCTCCCGGCAATGTGTTTTCAAGACATTTAAAGTTGTTTTTTAATACTTCCGCAATTAAAGTAGCACAGTCGGGTGAAGAAAGTGACTTTACATCTGGGATACTTGGTAGTATAAAGGCAACATTAACACCTTCAAGAGATAATTCCGTTAGAATTTTCTTGAATGGGAATGTTTCCACATCCCATTGAGAAATATTGTCATTTACAAATATTCTGATACTAGAGATATCCTTGTTACGTGTAAGTTGATAAAACTCGGTCGTGATATCTGATGTAATAACGTGAGAGTCAGGTATTAAGCAAAGTATTTCCTCTGGAGCTACACGAGCCTTAACTTCCTGCCTTAACCATTCGAGAGCCTTAGGCCGGTTAAGATAGTTCAAGTACCATTGCGATCTGCGGTCTATAAGGCATTTTGTGCAAGACCGTTCACAGTCACATTTTTCAAGAGCCTCTAAGGCCATTTTCAAGACTTCATTTTTGTATTCTCGGAATAGCAATGAATAACCTGCACCCCCGAGGGCCGTATCATATATGAAGATAGAATGATTTATGCCATCATAACCGAATTCTATCTCTCCATCGTTGACTCCGAGCAACTCCGTGAGCTTACGGCTGAGAATCACGCCGAGAGAATAGAGTGTCTCAGAGTCTTCGACCAGATTGTTGTCCTTGTCATAGAACTTGATTTCAACAAAGTCTGTTTGGTATCTTCCGACTAACAACACGTGACGTCTTACTGTCGCACCGTCATTTTCCCCACCGGGGCAAAGAGTCGAAGCCAAAAGGTGTTTATGGTGCGACAGCATCCGGTCTGTGGAATCTAGTGATTTTTCTGATTTCATCCTGCCGCAATAAGGACAGAAAGCATATCCATACCCACTCGTTCCTTTATTATAAAAAAGAATCTCAGACTTTGGTGTTGAACAACGGATAGACATTTTTGCAGAATCGGTCTTCGGAAGCCATGCATCCATTTCAAGTAAAATAGGCTGAATGAAATTCATGCCGCCAAGAGTGTTCATTTTTCGCGTCGGAGCCGAATCCCATGCTACGGAGAACGCTGCAGGTTCAACGACTTCTGTAAAACGCTGGTCTGTCGATAATGAGAAATCTTTTATACCATGCATGGTTCCATGTCGACCGCACTTGGGACAATCCGTTTTAGCACTTCCATAGATAATAGTAGTATAGCCGCAATGAGTGCAATTCTGTATGATATACCTTGAAGAGCTGTCATCGTATTTTGTCTTCAGACGAATACCACTTGGCTCATAGACCCATTCGTTTTTCACTACTGGATTACCAGGAGCATAAGAAGAGATTGCCTGACTTATATGTAATGTCGGTGAGTTACCATCAACTTTCTCCTTTCCTCCTAGTAGGCACTCAACTAATCCTAAGGGCATGCCAGCACTTGGTAGAAAAGAATTTTCGGCAAGATAGGACAACATCGAAGTCTTTAAAAGATTCTCCTTTTGTTTTTCAATAGCCCTAATAGCGTTAGTCGTTCCGGCTTCATTGTTTAGAGATTCAATAGCCTTTTCCAGAGCACCTTTGTGCACCTCAAAGGCATTGTGAACAGCAGCTATGTCTTTCTTAACTACTTGTGCGGCATCTGGCAATGTTATCTGGGCAAGACTTGTTCCCTTGATTAATTTTGAATATGGCTCTTGAAACTGTTCAACGTCTCCGCTGATTATATTATCAATGTAATTTAGGAACTTATCAAAGAAAGACATCCCTTCTGCCGTGACAAAAAAATCCCTAAGAGTTGCCGTGACCTTGATTCCCCCTTGATTTGCAACAAAGGATGCGAATACCATCGCATTGACATGACGTTGAATCAACTGGCGGCTTTCCAATTTTAACAACGGAGTCTCTGTTACATGTGTAATCGGATAATCCGGGTTGTTCCAAGTGTGAGTTCCAATAGGATTGGGAGCGCAAACGGTTAAAGCCAAGGCTTTAGTTTCACTTCTTCGTCCAGCACGTCCAGCACGCTGAAGGTAATTTGATGATTTAGGCGGTACATTATTCATCACAACCTCTGTGATACCACTAATATCTACACCCATCTCCATTGTTGTTGAGCAAGAAAGAATATTGATTTTTCCCTCATTAAATTCCTTTTCGTATTGCTCAAGGTCTTCTGACGACTGTTGAGCCGAATGTTCAGCCGATATAAAAATCGGTTTTGAAGCAAGTACTCTGTAGTTCATAACCCCGAACACACCCGTAACCTTTTGGTCGAAGAGATTCTTCTCAATCCATTCCATAACATTTTTTTCTGTCAGGTTTGCGGATTTGAATGGAAAAAGCGGAATGACAAACTCCGTCTGGATTTTGAACCTATCGAAATTTTCACGACCGATATAACCGTTCATTCTTGGGCTATAGCCACAGAACGGAGCATCTATAATAACATTATCAACAGGACAGAGGTAGCCTTTCTCGATAAGTTGCAATTTAACTTTATCACTGGTAAGGTCGAGCATATACCCTTGGTTTTCGGCATCTGTCGCTTCAAGAACATTTTGTTTCAGGAAATCCCATGCGGCATCGAGCAGTGAGTTGATATCAGCAACCTTCGTCTGATTGATTTGAGAAATATCATCATACCCGAGAACAGCACATAGAAGGAGAACGAGCCTGTTTTGATTCTCATCGACGCCTTTTGAACTTACATTGACTTTAAACCATTTCGATACAGGACTCCCATTCTTCCTCAGTTCTGAATTTGAAGGATATATAGAAGAACAGTATTTATTTTGCGTAAGGTAATCTTTATAGGCTCCAGAAAGCATATAATGACGCCCTCCACGAATGACATAATCCATACAAATCTTCAGAAAATTTTGCCAGTCGATGTCCGTACATTTTTCCAAAAGGAGTGGCGGGCATTTTGCATTTTTAAGTGCCGGATAAACAAGACGTACGAACCCCATCGTTTCCAATGAGTTCGCCCGCTTTGGAATCCATCCGAATTGGTCAACAAGAAGTGCTTTCAGATAGTCCGTTGCATTTCTGAAATTTTTCCTGCCACGTGCTTTATCAACATGTTCGTACAACTTTTTAAAATTTGAGTCATTTTCCAAAGGCTGGCTTATTTGCCCCCATGATACCTCTTCTGGACTGGGGATTACAGGTGCACCATTCTTTTTTTCTTCAAGTCGTTTTAATTCTTCCAAGAGTATGGGCGGAAGTGTTTCCCGAAGATTTTGATATGCATTATATATTTCTTCCTCTTTAAGAGTCAGACCACCCGGTTTTACATCATCCAAACGCATGTCGGCTAGTTTATGAAAAATGGAAGATCGAATCCATGAACGTTCTACATCCTGATTAAGTCCCATCGCAGAACGTGCAGAACCTTGACGACTATCGGTAAATGTTATATACCTCCGGCCTTCATATACAACGCCAGCGTCATTACTGTCAATAGGTTCGGCGTTATCAAGAAGCAATGTCGCTAAAGTGCGTCCAATCTGAGTAGCACTAATTCTGAGATAATCAAGTTTTTTTAATTCACTGAGATTATTGCCACAATGAGGACAAAGAACGTGATTATCCCCCGAATGTCTAAGGGATTGATATATTACAGGAACGCTTTCTCCCCTTTCTAAATGAATAATATGCTTGCTGCTTTCATTGTCTTCAGTGGCAAGTTCTATTTTACCGTTCTGATGATTAAAGATGTGAAATGTTGGAGTCGCATTTTTCCTCAAACATGGTTTCTCCGGAATGGCGAAAAAGAAGCGAGAAAAGCCATCGGCCTCATTTTGTTCAACATCATCTATATTTTCCATATCTTCCGAATCAATGAGATCTTCCTTTTGCTCATAGAAAAGCGTCTTGTCAAGGTCAATTACATTGGTGTGCATCCTAAATCCCTTAGTTGTGCTTGCTTCACCCACTACAATGGGAGATCCGCAAGACGAACATGTGGCAAGTTCCAGCATCTTTGATTTACAAACTGGACAATTCATATTTTGATATGTTGTCAGGCTTCCTATCGGTAATCTATATTCCTTATGACGCTGACAATCGGGATTGGTACAAACATACACTCCGCTTATCGATCTAACAAATAAATGAGCACGGGTTGGCAATAAAGCTCCAAAGCCGCCTCCTTTGTTTATATCTTTCACTTTTTCCCCGAGAGCATCGATTATTTCCAATGAGGCATCCACATTTTTCCCGATTCTCTTATCAAGCATACTACCGATTTCCTTTGCTTTCAGTACAGGCGAAGAATTGAGTTTTTTTCTCAACTTCTCAATATCAGAATAGGTCAATTTGATACCAAATCTTTTGTTTATATTGGACAATTGATCTTCTGCAACGTCCTTGTTTAGCACTGGAATAATGCGCTTACCACTAATGATTTTTATATCATCAAATGGTTTTCCAGTGAGTTGAGACACAAAAGTCTTTAGCTTTATCGTTGTTTTGGGATCACTTTCATCCCCGATAGTCGCTGATGTTACAGCAAAATTCACTTGATCAATAGTTACGCCAAAAGCATCCAGAACACGACGGATTTGCAATGATAATTCAGCGGCTGAAGAGCCAGTATAAGTATGTGCTTCATCTAAGAGAATCCATTTGAGCTTCCCTTGGGATTTTTCCAGGATTTCACGGTCTTCAGCTCGTACCAACATATAGTTGAGCATAGTTGGATTAGTAAAGAGAATCTGAGGCGGAGTTCTCCTTATCTGAGGTCTTGTTACGAGCTGCGGATAATGGGGTGCAGTATATCTGTCAGACCGATTTTCTTTGTCGGTTTCCCCATTATATATCGCATAAGTAACCTTTTCCGGAAGGGCTTTACACCAAGCATGAATACGTTTCTGTTGACTTTTCATCAGTGCATTCAGAGGATAAAGGAATATGGCCTGGACACAATTTTTTTCATTGGTCTTAGCCAAGTCCTGCAATACCGGAATCATAAAACATTCTGTTTTACCCGATCCAGTTCCGGTGGTGACAACAATGGTCCGTGGTCGAGAAGAAAGCATGGTTCTCCAGCTTTCTGTTTGATGCTTATAAGGATGTCTTTCTAATGGAAATCTCAAATCCTCGTCAATTTCTTCGCTACTCAGTGCATTAACAAATGAAGAAGTTAACAATCCGAGTTTAGAATAATGTTCCTCAAAACTGTCGGCACTCTCCTCCCAAGGGAATATTGATTGGAATACAGGCTCAGCAAAAAGCGGTTCGTCCTCAGTCAGAACCCGCTTGATATATTCTTGTTCTCTGGCTTGGCCCTTAAACCAAAGAGAGGCAAGAGAATCTATTAATTGTTCCTTGGCCTTATTGTAGAATGAAAAATAATTCATATTAATTTAATTTATTTTTATTTGCAATTTGTTTTACTGTCCCGATGAATATCTCATTGTAGGTTTCCTTGAAGTATTTTCGATAAAAATTAATGATACGAGCATAATCTCGATTTTCCAACAAAAAAAGATTTATGCAATCATTTACTTGTGCAATGTTTTCCGCAGCACACATTGCGGCCTCAATCATTACACGATAGGTCACATGCATCTTTTGTTCTACATAATATCTATTATGAAGAACAAATCTTATTATAGGCAGGTCTTTATTGTTATCTGTATACCCACGTATTTTTGATTTAAATTGATTTATGTCCGCTCTTGAGAAAATATTGGCATCTCCGATATTCCCTCCCGCAACATATTGGGTAAGTTCAGACGCAACTTCTACAGATAGTGTAACGTTGAAAAGTGCATTTATCAGTTCTGTAATCTCACCTAATTTTGTATTCATTATATTACTGAGTGTTGGCGGAAGCGAACGTATGAAACTATCAATACATTCTCCCCACAAAGTGTGCGGAATCCAATGTACTGCAATGTTTAATTCATCTTCAAAACGGTCAATTTCTTGAATGAGAACATCGGAAGCGCCATTAAGCCAACAAGCTAATATTAAGTTAACCAATAATTTAGGTTCTCGACCTATGGCTTTGAAAGCATTATATGTGGTAAATGGAAGATTAAACTCGGAAATGATACGGAATGCTTTTACTGTCTTATTCCAATATTCGCCGACAAAAATATCATCTTTACTAAGTTTATCATACCAAAGCTTTGTATTATCAGCAGATTTCTCTTCACGTACTTCCACGCTGTAATCTTCTTGTTTAAAATTGTAATACTTAGGAATGAGTCTGCGAGAACTTTCGGGCCCAGAGAAAAGTATCGCTTCCGAAAGCTTGCCAGGAATTGAAAACAAGTTATTTTGCCGATCATATGGCTCAAGTTTTATCTGTACTATTTCAGCCGGTTTTATATCTTCTGCAACTGGTAGTGCATATACATCGCCGTCATATATGAAATCAGAAGGATCTTCGCTGGTATAATCTGTGATTCGAATTTTATTTTTATCTGAACTCAATTCACTATCAAGAACAAATTTTCTTATATAGATGCGTTTGTCGCATATTTTTAGTTCTATGGAACTACTGCGGTCAAAAGTATTTGCACCATATAATTGAAACATTCTTGCAAATAGATCGCGATAATCGGATAATGGAACTATACCTTCAATTACGCGACTCTTAAGATGCTTGATATTACCGTCATCATTTATGTTATCAGATTTGTAAGTTACATCTATCATACTAGACTTTCCGTGACTGATAATATTAAAATATCTCAGGTTATCATAAGATATGATTTTTCCAGACGGCACAATTTTTCCTTCCAAATCAGATATTACTACACCCTCAAACGGTGCTATAACAGATATCCTCAAAGTAGGATTACCCTCGGCATTGATTTTCAAATTACACGTGGGAGAATATTTTGAAGTGCAGGCATCTCTGGAAATCCTCCAGGTGTTTTGATCTATCATTTCAACAGATAAGTTTTCGCAATTATCAACTTCTGCAGAGATATTATGGCGAGAATCAATATGTAGCTCTGTGGAAAACATATTTTCATTACTAGAAATAAACCTCATATCGTCTATGAAATAGAATGTCTCCATTACATATTTATTGTCAGGAAATTCAACCTTGATATCAACAAGCCCAAATGGCAAAAGGCATGAATTGGACAAATTACGCCACTCGGTTTCACTATTATGGACACGGAATTTAGGTTTGATGTTTCCGACACTGGTACCAGTTTGATCAAAAACACTTATTATCGGAATGCGAGTCAATAACTTAAAATTAGAGTGTTCTACCCATCGTATATAAGTACCCCTGAATTCGGCACTATAAGGCGTGAACTCATTGGTTATGGTTATATTATCATTAGACACATCATTGTATAAATCTACGCTATCGGCAAACTCAATCGCCGAATAAGATTCTCCATTTATTAATAACTTGTGACTTCCATCACACTTCCAATCAGTAGAGAAAACTGCTATATTATTTTCAGCGTTCGCTGTAGATTTCAAAGAATATACATTATCATCAAGCATTTGGAATACCTGAGGACATTCAAAATTCGGAGGATAACTGCCACATACTGTTGGGAACAATCTATCATCATTGTCACACCTGATCTTAACTTCAACAACAGGTTCACCATTCCACTTTATATCATTTGCTACGCCAACGGTCATACGAGAGTATATTGCCCCGATAACCTTTTCTTCGTCATCCTTAACTAAGGATTTTCTTACATACTTTCCAACAAAGATACCGGCGACAAACACATCAAAGGTGTAGCACGATTGATATTTCAAACCTTCAATAGATTTTGATGAAATTTCTTTTACAACATTCAAATTGACAAAAAGATTTGCAGTTTCACTTGAGGTCAAACGAAGTTTCCAACTTAGAGAAAGTGGTTTGGTTCTATGTTCGCTCTTAACTCGATGATATTCTTTTTTTAGAGATTTTGTCAATTCAGACAAAGAGGAATCCGCATCATCATATGGTAGCCAGCGATCTTCTTCAGATATGATTGCATGAGCGATCTGTAATGACACATCGTAAATATTGTCATTCTTGAACGCTTTCCCAAGATAAGCTATACAATTAAAATTTTTGATTAAATCAATATTATTATCATCCCAATCAATATTTATTGAAGACAATTCTTCAACCAATCCAATGAGAAAGCGTGAAAAGCCACTAAGATTATTCCCATTTTTTATGTAATTTACAGGAAGACCTCCTTGATTCAGTAAAGTTCTAAAATACTCATTACCCTTGAGAGAGTGAATAAATGTGAATCCATGACTTTCAAGCCCATGACGTGCAGCCTTATATAGTTGATTCCAACAAGGACGAGGCAGTCCTAATCCTACTGCGACATCTTCTTTGGAAGGGATACCTCCATTATAGTCTCTTCTCCACCATTCTGCATAACACAAAGCAGCCTCATCTCCAAAATCTTTTAATCTAAATTTATTTTCGGCAAGAGTATTTTTTAAATTTTCATATTCATCCTCGGTTAATCTAAGCTTCCAAAGGGGCATATCAGAGGTTATTGACTGTCTGCTACGGGCGTCCAAAATACTCTTCAAGACATTATGTTGTTCATTATTGCATAAATCAGCCATATTATACAAGTCAATTGGTCTATAATATTTTGCAAATATAGCGCAATTTTATGTAACCACAATGCATAGTAAAATAAAAATGCAAAATGGATACATTTATAAGGAAACGAATTTGAAAACACCCCATACCGCTCCATTTCCACATAAAGAAACAGCGCCGAGTTGGTAATGAATGTGCAATTTCCCATTCAAACCAATCCGGCGCTGAATTTCTACTGAGTCGATATAGCTTGATGACAATAAGCCTGCGACGTGACGTCACACGCCATAATGTCTTACAACTGTTTTTCTTCCTCTGCCTTCTGCTTTTTCAACATCTCGGCCTCGGCAAGCATATCCGTACCAAGATGCGTCACGCGCTCACGCTCAAGACGCTCCCTCACCTCTTTAGGTTTGGTGGCATAGACAATCATCCTTATCGAATCGTCGTAGGTGACATAGTTCCACAGCCAGTTGAGAAGCACCATGAGCTTGTTGCGTATGCCGAGTATCGAGCGCAGATGGACAACGAGCCACAACACCCACGCAAAGAAACCTTGCGAATGGAACTTGCCTATCTCTGCCACAGCCTTGTTTCTTCCCACCGTTGCCATCGACCCGAGGTTATTATATACGAACGGAGTCAGAGACGAATCGTCGCCCGCCGCAATCTTCCTTATGTTGTGCGCGAGGTTCTTCGCCTGCTGTATGGCAACCTGCGCGAGCTGCGGATGACCTTTAGGATAAGCCGGATCGGTGGTCTGAAGA
>ULNA01033406.1_pt1 | contig 10480 bp, 9 predicted proteins | sample 1951801 | NCBI WGS metagenome assembly ULNA01 (sample SAMEA4835565, study PRJEB28245) | human gut metagenome | biome: gut microbiome; material: fecal sample | place: Denmark | collected 2008
GCCGATGAAGCCGCAAAGAAGCGGATCAATATTCAGCTTAATTCTCTCAATGAAAGCGAGCTACGGCTCGTCGAGGGTATTATCAATGCAATCATAGAAAACCGTGGAACGGAGGGAGCGTAAGAAACGGCGCTGCCTCCGTTTTTCGCGGGGTTTCCGGGGGAGCGCGTTAGCGGCAAGCAAGGCAAGTGTATTGACACTTGCAATTTCCGCGTCGCGGAAATGCTTGTTGGGGTGCCCCCAAACCCGCTGGACTTCTGGCCACCGTGACCAGAAGAAATGTTGTCTGCGTCGCCGTCCTTAACGCGCCTGCTCCTTATTGCGATGGTTGTCCGTCAGCCCGCGCAGATGATCCACGCTGCCCTTGACCGCCACCAGCTCCCGCATATCCTGCTGGGCCTTGCGGTATTCCAAATAAAGAGCCTTTTTCCGCGCTGCCAGTTGGCGGCGTTTTTCTTTTAGCACGTCCATTTTGGGGAGCTTCTCGCCGCCCAGCAGCTCGGCCTCGGTCTGCTGAATGGATAGTAATCTGCCCGATAAGGAAACAGTAAAGGGCGACCTGTATGCCATAGCAGATTTTATGATGCTACTTCGCTGCAGTAAAGAAGCCACCAGAGAGGTAGACAACTATGCAAAGGTCGTTGCTAAAATGACGCTGTAAATTTGCAAGTACATTTCAGGTAAATAGAGAAGGAATCCAGCATCAAGTGTCGGATTCCTTCTCACTGTTATTATGTGAATAAAATTTCTTTGGCTACGATTTCTGAAGCTCTATTTCTGACACTGTTCATTCGCCTAACCCATTCCAACTGATCGGCAGCTTTCAGAGCTTCTGGGATACCTTCTGCTTTTGCCATCTGATTTACCAGCCGAGAGAACATTTCCTCCGCCTGCCGGTCAATGTCAGCAAGGTAACTGTTCAACTTACCACTGGCAAGAAGGGAGGTATGCAGCACCTTGCGGTGGGTTTTAAGATAGCGACGATGCCGCTGACCAAAGATGCCGATATGTGCCGTTTCTTCCTTCGGCAGTTTCAGACAGGGCAGATAGTAGTCTCCCTGCAGATCATACCAAAGCCCGTTCTGCTCGTTGTAGATGTACCTCTCCATTTTGTAGCCCTCCAATATGATTGTTTTTTTACCTGCAATCCAATCATTCCGGCTGATTACAAAAGCGGAAGGAGGCCACTTCCTTATGAAGTGCCTCCTCCCGGCGGTCTTTTTCAATTGAGCGTATCTGCGTTGAGGGTAAACAGCCGAGCGACGGCGGCTTTGAGCTGAGCATGCTCCGGGCGCGACAGCTCGGGGTCGGAGGCAAGAGTTTCGCGCGCGGCGTCCTGCGCCTCCTGCAGCACGTTCATATCCGAGCCAAGATCGGCAACGTGCATCGCCGGAAGTCCGTGCTGGCGCGAGCCGAAGAAATCGCCCGGGCCGCGCAGCTTCAGATCCTCCTCGGATATCTTGAAGCCGTCGTTAGTCTTGGTCATGACCTTCAGGCGCGCTTGAGTTGCCTCGTTATCGTTATCGGAGACGAGCACGCAATAGCTCTTATGCTCGCCGCGGCCGACACGGCCGCGCAGCTGGTGCAGCTGGCTCAGGCCGAAGCGGTCGGCATTTTCGACTATCATAAGCGCCGCGTTCGGCACGTCCACGCCGACCTCGATGACCGTGGTGGAAACAAGGATATCGATATCCCCTGCAACGAAGCTCTGCATAATTTCATTTTTCTCTTTGGCCTTGAGCTTGCCGTGGACGCAGGCGACTTTGAGATTGGGGAAATACTTCTGAAGCTCGGCTGCATGCTCCTGCGCGGATTTAACATTCGGCGGAAGCTCCTCGTTTTCCTCGATCATCGGGCATACGACGAACACCTGCCGGCCTTCGGATACGAGCTTGCGTATAAAGCCGTTTAAGCGCGTGCGATAGCTTTCTGTCACGGCAAAGGTGTCGACCTTCTGTCTGCCCGGCGGCATCTCGTCAATTACGGATATATCAAGATCACCGTAAATTATAAGCGCAAGCGTGCGCGGGATCGGCGTTGCGGACATGACGAGAACATGCGGCTTTTCGCCCTTGGATATCAGGCTCGAGCGCTGATTTACGCCAAAGCGGTGCTGCTCGTCGGTTATGACAAGGGCAAGGTTTTTGTACTCAACATCCTCCGAAAACAGCGCGTGGGTGCCGATTATAAGGTCAAGCTCACCGGCGGCAAGCTCAGCCTTGACCTCGCGCTTCTGCTTTGCCGTCATTGAACCTGTCAGCTTTCCTATACGCAGGCCGAACGGCTTGAGAAAACCGCTGAGCGTTTCAAAATGCTGATTTGCAAGTATCTCCGTCGGCGCCATGAACGCCGAGGCATAGCCGTTTTTCCACGCATACCACACAAGCGCGGCGGCCACAAGCGTTTTGCCGCTGCCGACGTCACCCTGTACGAGCCTGTTCATCGCTTTTCCCGATTGCATATCGCGCACCGCGTCCGACACCGCTCGTTTTTGCGCGCCCGTCGGCACAAACGGCAGGCTTGAGAAAAACTCCTCTATATTCTGCTCGCGCATGGGTATGCCGCTCTGCTTTGAGTGGCTGCCCTTCATTTTGCCCAGCGCGCAGGCCAAAAGGAACAGCTCCTCAAAAACGAGCCTGCGCCGCGCAAGCTCAAGATCCTCGAAGCTCGCCGGAAAATGAATGTTTTCATACGAGTATCCCGTCTGCGCAAGCTTGTATTTTTTCCGCAGGCTCTCGGGCAGCACCTCCGGCAGCTCGGCAGCGCTTGCGTCAAGCGCCTGACGCACGGCGGATATAATAAGCTTCTGCGAAAGACCCGTCGTGAGCCTGTACACCGGAACTATGCGCCCCGTGACTCCGCCGACCGTACCCTCGCGCTCGATAACCGGGTTTGTCATCGTGCGTTTTCCGCCGACGCCGATGATCTTTCCGTATATATTCAGGCAGTCGCCGCGATGGATATTGTTTTTGATATACGGCTGGTTGAAAAATGTTATGTCAACCGAACCGCTCTCATCAACGACGCGGAACTTTACAAGCTCAAGTCCCCTGCGTATGCGCACAAGGCGGGCATCCTCCGCAGCGAGGGCGTTTATGCAAACAGTTTCCCCGTCGCAGGTCAGCGCAATCGGCTTAAAGCTGCTGCGATCCTCATATTTCCTCGGAAAATACGAAACAAGGTCACGGACGTTAAAGACGCCGAGCTTATTGAAAAGCAGCGCCTTTTTTTCGCCTATGCCCTTGCAGTATCGTATATCGGTATCAAGATAATTCATTTTTTGAGTTTGAATCTCCACAATGCTTCCCTGTCGGCAGGCTCTGCATACGCAATGCCGACGCGCGGAAGCTGTATTATGTCAACTTTTGTGCCATCATCCTCAATGCGCAGCTCGCTGCATTCGAGAATATCCAGGCCGTTGAAGCTGCGGTCGACGGAAAGCTCCTTTGTCAGCTTTCCGGGACCTTCAAAGCCCTCGCAGCAGCGGATGAGCACCGCCTGCGGCTCGCCTTCCCTGCCGGATACGATATTCATAAGATCATGCATGCCGTAGCAGAGATAGACATATATCGTGCCGCCGTCGCGCCAAAGTATCTCGGCGCGCTTTGTTTTGCCCTTATGCGCATGGCATGCCGTGTCCTCAACTCCGCAGTAGGCCTCGGTCTCGCTTATTCTCAGCCGCTTTTCGCTGCCGTCGGGAAAGCTGCGCACAATGAGCTTTCCGACCAGAGCCCGAGCAAGCGTCAATGCGTCCTGGCGGAAAAATTCTCTGTCCGGCATCACTCTACCATTTTGAGCGTGTAATCTGTGCGGTTAGTGAGCGTGAACACCTCGATCAGACCGGTAGTACACATTATCTCGTTATCCTTATTTATCATTATCATCTCAAATCCGCCGTTTTCGCGCCAGTATTTGAGCGCGGCATTTTCGCCGAGGACGAACATCGCCGTTGACAGCGCGTCGGCCAGCGTACCGTCGGGGCAGACTATCGTGACCGAAACAAGGTCGTTATCCGCAGGTCTGCCGATGCTCGGGTCGATGATGTGGTGATACTTCATGCCGTCCGGCCCGACGAAATAGCGCTGATAGCTGCCGCTTGTTATTATTGCGGTCTCGCCGACGGAGAGCGTTCCGACATAGCTGCTTGTATCGTTAGGATCCTCGACGGCGACGATCCAATTCGAGCCGTCGGGCTTTGTGCCCAAAGTCTGCACATTTCCGCCGAGGGAAACTATGCCGCTTGTAACGCCGCTTTTGCGCATAGCGTCGATCGCGTACTTTGACGCGCAGCCCTTGGCGACGGCGCCAAAGCTTATCTGCGTTCCGGCAGGCATGCGCACCGAGTAGTTAGCCTCGCCCTCAAAGTTTGTGATCTCGGTGCTGCCGAAGCCAAGGTTTTTGCGAAGCTCCTTTATCTCGTCATCGGACGGGATGCGGCCGGTTTCGTCCTTGAACTCGCCCCATGCCTCATACAGCGGATACACCGAAAGATCAAGCGCGCCGCCGGAGAGATTATACACGTTCAGCGCGGTTGACAGCATCTCGTTTACCTGCGGCGTGACTATGACGTCCTTGCCCTCGGCGTTGTTAATAAGCGACGTGTAGCTGCCCTCATTGTCTGGATCGAGCATATCGTCCATGGCGTTTATCACGCCGACTGCCGCGTTTATTCCTTCGCCGGCATATTTGCCGTAGGCGGTCAGCGTCATCACCGTGTCCATTGCGAATATCTGCTTCTGCTCGGGCTTGTCACTTGAGCAGGCGCAAAGCGGCAGCACCATGCAGACGCAGAGCACCGCGGCGATCATTCTTTTGGTAAAAAATCGACTCATATCTTATCCTCGGGATTTTTTATTTATTTTATAATTATACCATATATAAAACCAATTGAAAACCGAAAATTTGCGTTCTCCGAAACGCCGCCACACAATAACTATTTGTTGAAATCGTCAACAAACACAATATATGCTAAAATGCGCTGTTTACAGATTGTTTACGCCGTATTTTGCCCCTCGCAGGCCGCTAATGTTGACATAATACGACTTCTGTGTTACAATTTGATTACACTTTGAAATATTCCACGGAGAGTTTAAAATGAAAAAACGGCTTTTAAGTTTACTTCTTGCAGTGATAATGTGCGTTTCGCTGCTCGCCGTTCCGGCCTCGGCTGCCGGCATAAGCGGCGCGAAAACGACGTCGGCTCTGAATCTCAGAAGCGGCGCGAGCACGAGTAAGTCAATAATCATGACCATGCCGGCCGGAGCCGAGGTCATCGTCGGCATGACGCAGAACGGCTGGTGCAAGGTTGTTTACAACAACACCGTAGGCTACGCTTCGGCAGACTACCTCAAAACCGTAAGCAAGGTCAGCGGCAATTTCGGCACAGGCACCGTATCCGGCAGCGATGTCCGCATGAGAAGCGGCGCCGGAACAAACAGCTCGGTCATAACCACCCTGGACAAGGGCACGAAAATGAGCGTCATCGGCGCATCGGGCAATTGGTATGAGGTCAGCTACAACGGCAAGACCGGCTATGTCAGCGCAGATTATATGAAGCTGTCGGTCGGCAACGCTTCATCGTCAACCGCTACGCCCAAGCCCACCGCCTCGACCGCAACGAGCACCTCTACAGGCAGCGGCTTCAAGGCTTCGGTCATCGGAACGAGCGTAAGGCTCAGAAGCCAGCCGAACACCAATTGCGACACTCTCGGCTACTACTCCAACGGAGTGAGCCTCACGGCGCTCGGCTCGGTCAAGGATTGGTACAAGGTATCCTACAACGGCAAGACCGGCTACATGGCCGCGCAGTATGTGCGCATAACCCCGTCGGAGAGCTACAGCGCCGCAAAAAGCGGCTCCGTTTCCGGCGACAGCGTCCGCCTGAGAATGGGGCCGAGCACGGATTTTGCAGCCATTGCAACGCTCAATAAGAACACAAGCGTTAAAATCACCGGCGAGACCGGCTCGTGGTACGAGGTCAGCGCAAACGGCCAATACGGCTACATGAGCAAGGACTACATAAAGATCGTCTCCACCGCCTCTTCCGCAACGGTCGAGAAGATGGACAAGATAGGCATCGTCACCGGCGACGGAGTGCGCATGAGAAGCGGTGCCGGCACAAGCTACTCCACCATCGGCTACTACAACAAGGGCATTCAGGTCAAGGTCACAGGCAAGACCGGCTCATGGTATGCCGTGAGCTACAACGGCCTGAGCGGATATATGAGCGCAGACTATGTCAAGCTCAGCACCGGCAATGCCGTTGCCGACAAGATCGTTTCCACCGCAAAGCAATATCTCGGAACGCCCTATGTTTACGGCGGCTCCTCGCCGCGCGGCTTTGACTGCTCGGGCTTCATGTATTACCTCTACGGTCAGTACGGCTACTCGCTCTGGCGCGGCGCAGGCGGACAGTGGAACCACAACGGCACCAAGGTCGATAAAAGTGACCTGCAGCCGGGCGACCTCGTGTTCTTCTCCGACAGCGTCGATCCTATCGGCCATGTCGGCATGTATATCGGCAACAATCAGTTTATCCACGCCTCCTCCGGCAAGGGCTGCGTTGTTATAACCTCACTCAGCTCAAGCTATTATGCAAATCACTACACCGGAGCAAAGCGCATCATTCAGTAGAATATAATTTACACCGCAGTTTGCTTTGAACTGCGGTGCGCAGCGTGTCGAAAAAGCCCAGCTGTTGCTGGACTTTTTCGACACGCTGAACTGTCCGGAAAAATTTCCGGACAGTTTTCTTATAATAAGGCTTTTACGCCGCGTTTCCCTCTCCCCTGACCTCTCTGAGGGTGCGCACACGGTCATGAACGATGGGCTCCCACTTGACGGGGTGGAACAGCGCTACAATGCAGATCGGCAGATATGTGAGCATGAACAGCGGAAAAGTGAATGCGTACAATATCTTTTTCGGCGTGCTGCAATAGATGTTTTTCCACTCGCTTATCGTGGTTATCGCTCCGATAATAAACATCATAAGACAGGTGTTGAGTATAAGCTGCCCAAACGACTGAAGCAGCACGTCCGTTCCGCCGCCGTTGAGCACGCTGTAAACAGCCGCTCCGACATTTATAATTATACCGAGGAACGATAGGATGACCGCCGGAGCGATATTCATCGTCATATCAAAGCAGGAAAAGCTGCGCTTTGCAAATATGCCGTGCAGCAGCCGGCCGCCGTATTTGCGCAGGATCTGAATATATCCGCGCGCCCAGCGCATGCGCTGCTTCCACGACTGAGAAAACTTCGTCGGCTGCTCGTCATACAAAACAGCCCTCGGACAGTAGCCGACCTTTTCGCCGGACACAATGTTGTGTATCGTGAACTCAATGTCCTCAACGAGCAGATGGAACGGCCAGCCGCCGCAGCTTTTCAGTATCTCCCGGCTGAACAGGAAACCCGTTCCCGAAACGGCACAGCTCGTTCCGAGCAGATAACGGGCGTTGTTGAGGTATTTTGCCTCGCGCAGGAACCACAGCGCGTAGCCTGCGGATATCCAGTTATCGCCGTAGTTTTTCGAGTTTCGGTAGCTTGTGATTATCCTGTAGCCGTCGGAGAAGGTCTCGTTCATGCGGCTTATGTAGTCCTCGCTGAGAAGATTATCCGCATCGAACACCATGTATGCGTCGAACACGTCGCCGTATTCCTCGCCTATTCTGTCAAGCAGATATTCAAGAGCATAGCCCTTGCCGACGAGCTTATCGTTAAAGCGCTCGTACACTATGGCTCCGTGTGCACGGGCGACCTTTGCGGTTTTGTCCGTGCAGTTATCGGCGACGACAAACACTCGCACAAGGCTCGAGGGATAATCCTGCGCCGATATGCTGTCGAGCAGATTGCCTATCACAAGCTCCTCGTTGCGGGCGGATATCAAAACCGCATATCTGTGCAGCTCCGCAGGCTTGTGCGGTTTCTCCTTTTTCAGATACGGCACGAGGATATATGCAAACTGATATGAGTAGCAAACGAAAAACACCGTTGCAATAATAAAGTTAATAAGCTTTATTGTTTCCATGGCACTCTCCTTATGTAACTGTGTGGCTTGTTCTAACACAGTTAGCATACAGTGCGATTGCAAAATTGTCAACAGCTATTTTGTAAAGTGTCTGAAAACAAAAAAATCACGGCAGCGCTTACCGCACTGCCGTGAGCTTAAGCTGACGAGAGCTTATTATATTAAATTACTCGACCGATATCATATAGTAGTAAACCGGCTGTCCGCCGTTTACGACCGTGACCTCAGCGTCGGGGAAGGCCTCCTCAAGCGTTGCGGCCGTAGTCTCGGCATCGTCCTGAGTTACATCCTCGCCATAGTAAACGGTGATGATCTCGGGATTAAGATCGCCGAAAGCCTCGGACATTTTGCCGAGCATTGACGGCATCTCGGTAAAGCTGCCGATGAGCTTGCCGTCAAGCAGCGCAAGATACTCGCCTGCGTGGATGGCGTAGCCGTCGAAGTCCGAGTCACGCGCGGCATAGGTGACCTGCGCCGTGTGAACATCGCCGAGAGATTCATTCATAGCTTCGACTATGTCCGAAACCTCGCCCTCGGGATCGAAATTGAGCATTGCGGTTATTCCCTGGGGAATGGTCTTTGTGGGAACGACCACAACGGTCTTATCCTCGCACAGAGGGATGCTCTGCTCGGCGGCCATGATGATGTTCTTGTTGTTGGGCAGAACAAACACGATCTCCGCCGGAGTGCGGTTTATCTCTTTTATTATATCCGCCGTTGAGGGGTTCATGGTCTGGCCGCCTGTCACGATGGTGTCGGCGCCAAGCTCCTTGAACAGGTTTGCAATTCCCTCGCCTGCGCAGACGGCAACTATGCCGTAGCGCTTTGTGGGCGCTGCATGCAGATCCTCGGCAGCCTCAAGCTCCTGCTCGACCTTTTCCAGATCGTCGGTCGTCTGAGCCTTGCGGCCTGCCATTATATCATCATACTGCGTGCGCATATTCTCGATCTTGGCAAGCTCCAAGGTGCCGTACTGCTGGCTCTTCGTGAGCGCCTCACCGGGAATATTCGTATGGACATGCACCTTGAACGCCTCGTCGTCCTCGCCGATAACAAGGCAGTCACCTATGCTCGAAAGGTAGGCGCGCAGCGGCGTGAGGTCAACGTTCGGCTCATGCTTGCGCACGATGTAGACCGTATCGAATGCATAGGTTATCTCGTCTGTTCCAAACATATCGAACGCATTGTTCTCATTTGCTATAACGCCTGCCTGAACCGCCGCCGTCGGAGCGGTCACTTCGCCGCGCAGGCATGCGAGCATAGCGGAGAAAATGACGATATATCCCATGCCGCCGGCATCTACAACGCCGGCCTTCTGGAGAACGGGGTTCTGGTTAACGGTGTTATCGAGCGCTTCCTTGCCGATCCTGATAGCTGTATCAAGAAGATCTTCGATATCGTCGCCCTTTTTGGCATATTCGACAGCAGCTGCCGACGCCATACGGGCAACTGTAAGTATAGTGCCCTCGGCAGGCTTCATGACGGCCTTATAGGCTGCGTCAACGCCGTCTTCCATAGCGGCGGCAAATTCCTTTGCGCCGACGGTCTCCATGCCCTTGAGTCTGCGCGAAATTCCGCGGAACAGAAGCGACAGGATAACGCCGGAGTTTCCGCGCGCACCGCGCAGAAGCGCGCCGGCAACGCAGTCGGCAACGGCATCGACAGCGTAAAACTCTTTTTTTCTAAGCTGGGCTGCGGCCTCGTTCATAGTAAGGCCCATATTGGTTCCCGTATCGCCGTCAGGTACGGGGAATACGTTAAGTTCGTTTATCTGCTGAGTGTTCTCAGCAAGCGCGGCATCGGCGCACAGGATCATGTCCTTGAACACCGCAGCGTCTAAATATTCTCTCAAAGCAAAAGCACCTCCGGGAGGGATTTTATCTGTAATTAACCGACTATAACGGTATCGACGTAAACATCGACGCTCTTCACAGGAACGCCTGTCGCCTTTGCGACCTTATAGCGCACTTCCTTAATAATGCTGCGGCATACGGCGCTTATGTTCACGCCGTTATCAACGCCGATATGCAGCTCAAGCGAAAGAGTACCGTCATCGTTAAGGTGCGTCATGACGCCCTTGGACATTGACTCTCTTCTCAGAAGCTGGAGCGGACCGCCTTCTTTATTGCGTCCTGCCATGCCTTTTACGCCGAAGCAGCTTGTGGCCGCTGCGCCGGCAATATTCGTAAAGACCTCACTGGTGATGCTTATGCTTCCAAGCTCGGTGCTGATATTCACCATATTGAAAGGCTCCTTTCATCAAATATGCGGCAATTATAAAATTGCTACAATAGTATAATACACCATTTCAAAAAGTACAAGCAATAATTTTGATGTTTACAGTTCATTTTTTTAGTGATAAACTCAAAGCAATCATAACGGCTTAAAATTGTACGATAATTCTTCAAAACCATTAACCTATGGGAGGAAAAGATATGACAAGAAGGTACAAGA
>ULNA01046322.1_pt1 | contig 10479 bp, 9 predicted proteins | sample 1951801 | NCBI WGS metagenome assembly ULNA01 (sample SAMEA4835565, study PRJEB28245) | human gut metagenome | biome: gut microbiome; material: fecal sample | place: Denmark | collected 2008
CGCTGTACATCCACCCGGAAAGCTCGCCGCAGTCAAACTCATACAGATTGTGTATGCCCTCGACATAGGCGCTGTTATAACCCGGAGTGAACGTTGCTTCAAGGTGGATATTATTTTCTCGGCAGACGCGCTGCAAAACGTCGAACACCGACTCGCCCTCGGAAAACTCAACTGTGACGGCGCCGAGCACAACTCCGTCCGTCGGAAGCACATCAAGCTTTGCCGGGTCAAGGTCGGAGAGATTGTTAAGTATCGTTGCGCAGTCGATCGATATCGTGCAGTGCAGCTTTTTGCTCGTGTCAACATTCGATTTATCAGGCTCGACCGGCTCGGGCTTGCCTGCCGGCACGGGGTCTGTGCCGTACTTGTCCTTCTCGGTTCGGCTTCCGTCGGAGAGATTTGCATTATTGCTCGGTTCGGGTGTCGGCTCGACCTCATCAGCGCGGATGATGTACGAAAAAACGTCCGCGCTGATCTTGAAGCTCAGCGTGGTTTTATCGCCGCCGGTAACGGACGCAGCGCACAGCTTTTTGCCGTCTGCATCATAAACGCTCGCGGAAAGAGCGTCCCATTTATCTTTGAGCGTAACCGAAAGCGTCGGCAGAAAGCCGAAGCTTTTGTCGATTTTAAGCGTGATTTCAACGCTGCCGTCGGTTTTTTCCGTTATCGCCACAGCCATGCACAGATCCTGCGGATTCGTGACCTCAGTGCCGGGAACCGTCCATTTATAGCTTATCTCGCCGCTTTTTCCGCATATTGAAGCGATCTCGCCGCTGTCACGCAGCTGCGAGAAAACCTCTTTTGTTATAACGCCGTCTTCGCCCAGGTCAATGTCCCCGGCGAAGTTTACGGCTTCAGCGTTCTTCATGCAGCCTGCAAGCAGGCTGCATATCATAAGAACGAGAAGGATAAGTGCAATTGATCTTTTTTTCATTTTTATGCCGCTGCGCGGTAGATAAACGTTACGATCTCGGCACGGGTGCACACTGCGCCGGGACGGAAGCTTCCGTCGGCAAAGCCAAGCGTAACGCCGTTATCGGCAGCCCACATGACTGCATCGTAATAAAATGCGCCGGTGTTGGTGACGTCCGTGAAGCTATGTGCCGGAGCAGCCTTCGGAGTGTCCATATAGCGGTGCAGGAAGGTAACTGCCTGGGCGCGGGTGCAGGTCGCATTCGGAGAGAACGTGGTTGCGGTCGTACCCTTTGTTACGCCCTCTTCGGCAGCCCAGATAATAGCATCGATATAATTCTTATCGGTGACGTCCGCAAATTTGCAATTGCCGCTTACCTCAGGACTGCCGGCAAGGCGGTAAAGGAAGGTTACTATCTGCGCGCGAGTGCAGGGCGCATTGGGTGCAAACTTGTCCGCGCTGAAGCCGCGCACGATATCATTTGCGCTGCCCCACAGGGTTGCTTCGTAGTAATAGTCCGATGCTTTTACGTCGGCAAAGCCATTTGCGGCCATTACTCTTACCTTGCACACAGCAGGAATTATTGCGTTATTCTCCGCCGTAGCGACAACACAGTAATCCCCTGCCTTTGCAAAGCTGATGCTGTACTCGCCGTTTCCTTTGGAAACTGCCTTGAAGCCCTCTGCCTCGGTCTTGAGATCGGCCGTGTATGCCTTGAGCTGAGCTTTGTCATAGCCTTCAAACTTCGGGCTCCAGTTTTCGTCATAGCCGTTCTGAGCTATGAGCTTTACGGGAGTTGCGGCGTAGGCCTCGCAATCGAAGGCCGGTGTTTCAAAATAGGAGTATGCGTCGTTGTTGGGATAGGAGTTTGCATTTATGTATGCATAGACGTGCTGGCCCCTGCCGACCTTGTCGCCGAGGCCCATTGCCATCTTGTCATCGACAAAATAGCCGAAGTTGCCGCTCTCGTCGCCCCAGAGCTTGGTTATGTATGCGCCGTAGTCGCCGGTTGCGGATGCATAACCGGCCGCTGCGCCGCCTTCATAATACTGCTCGTGCGTGGCGTACATGACCTCGTCGATGTCGATCGAGCCGTCATTATTGCGATCGTATGCGGTCACGGAAGCGTAGCTGAGCTCAACGCTGCCCTTGTCGGCAATGCTGACGAGCACATCCGCGCTCACGGTTGAAGAAAGGCAGAAGATATTGCCGCTGTCGTTTTTATAATAGAGGTTGCCGTTATCGTCGGCAACGAGGCTTGCAATGCAGTACTGCTCATAGCCTTTTGCGTCGTAAAGCTCGGTAAGCTCGGTCTTGCTGACATCGTCGGCCTTGACCTTAATGAGCGAAACGCCGCCGGGATCCATATTGTAGGTGCTGTAGAAATACAGATAGCCGGTGCTCTTGAGATATGCCGTTGACAGGAGCATCTCGCACTGGGGATAGCCGAGCATGTCAACATGGTTTACGACCTCAAGGGTGTTCTTATCGGCAATGACGAAGCTGCCCGTGGAGCCGCTGTCGGATATGCCGCTGCCCGCGCCGAAGTAGACATAGTTGCCAAATACAACGGGAGTAGACGTGCTCTGAGCGTTGAACGAAACGGTTTTAAGGTCGCTGATCGCACCGCTTTCGGCATTCACCGATGCGCTGCACAGATAGCCGCCCTTGGTGGTGAAATACACCTTGCCGCCGTCAACGGTGATGCTGCTGCGCGCATCGCCGCAGCCTGTAAGCTCGACGGAGGAAACGGGCTTAACCTCCTCGTTTTCCGCATAGGTCTTTTTGAACACGAGCAGCGAGCTTGTGCCCTTGGTTCTGTTTTCGCCGTCGTCGGTGGCTACCACGACATAGCTTCCGACCTCGGCTGCGCCTGCCCAGTAGAAGCCGCCCTTAACGGTGTAGCTCCACATGAGCTTTCCGGTTGCGGTATCGACGCAGACGAAGTTTGCGTCCTTTGCCTCACCGTTCCAGAAGCCGGTGTATGCCTTGCCGTCGGCGCAGAGAATGGGTGAAAGAGCCTGACCGGCCAGCTCGTCGCTAACGCTCCACTTACTCTCAAGCGTTTTTGCGTCGAAGGCTTCGAGCGTACCCTTGCCGAGCGGCGCGATTATCTCGTCGCCGGTAACGACGGCAGGAGTATAGCCGTAGCTGGGAGAGGAGCTCATCTTTCCGCTTGCAACGATCTCGCCGTTTTCAAAGCTGAGCTTATTTATGGTCGTTCCGACCATGACGATAACGCCGTCGTCGGCAACAGTCGGAACGCTGGGAGCGTTCATCCAGTCCGTGCCAAGCTTATTTGCCCACTTGAGCTCGGTGTACGACGCATCTGCCGGTGTCTCTGCGGACACGGTGTCGGCAAACGCGGCAGTGCCGGGCATAACGAGGCTCAGCACCATTAAAAGAGCCAGAAGCAGGCTCAGTGATCTTTTCTTCATAGTTATCCTCCAAGTAAGTTTAGTTTATCGTCTTTCGCAGCCGCCCTACTCGTAGGTAATGTTGAGCGTCCATGCGTCCTCGCGCATATATCCCACCTCCTTTGGATTTCAAATGCGCTTTTGCGGCAAGTCTTCCGGCTCATGGGTCAATCTCGGGCGCGCCTTCCCATAAAAACAGTGGCATCTGCGCCCTCGTCGCCATTCACGGCAGCGGGACTGCTTCGGATTTGCACCGAATTCCTTGTTAGGCCGCGTCGAGCGGCACCGCAAGGCACATTCAGATTAATTATATCAGCATTATCGTTTCCGCACAACAGAAAACGCCCTTTTTCGCCGAGGAAAAAGGGCGCAAAATTCAGTTTTGATCGTCGGCAAATTTTCCCGTGTTGATCTCTCCCCCGTTTTTGACCGTATCGGTCAATTCGGCGTCGGGGATAATGCCGAAGAATATTTTTTCCGCCTCATCGGGGCTTACATTGCTGCAAAACAGATTGAAAAAATACTCGTTATCCGTCCACAAAAACTCGATCTCGCCGTCCTCGTGGCTTATCCTGACGACCTTATATCCGTTAAGCTCGATATGCTCAAGCGTTGAGCGCTCCGAATCCGACAGGCCGCCGAGCGTGTTGCGCGGATCGCCCGTTACAAGCTCCTGATCAAGCCAAATAATATCGCTGTTTTCGTTCATGTAGTTGAAAGAAACATATTTATTGCAAACGCATTCGGCAATTGCGTCGTACCCATCCGGCAGATACCCAAGAGTATATACGGTTTCTATTTCCTCCGGCGCGTTTTGGATCACATCCCGGTCAACCGTGAAGAAATACATGCTGCCGTTATCATGGATAAAGAATTTAATAAGCCCCTCTCTCAGCGCCGGGACGGCGAGAACCGTTCCTGTGAGCAGAGCCGCGATTATTGCCGCTATCAGCAGCCTTTTGGCCGCCGTGTTCACGCAGTGCCACGCATTCGAGCCGCTTTTTTTGATCAGCTTTTGTGCTTTCAGCTCAAACTCCGGCGAAAACTCATGCCCTATGCTCTCCGAGGGCGGAACATCGTCAAAGTCGCTCAAGACGCTGTCCAAAATAGCATTTTCAAACGCCGGCCTTGTTTTTTCCATGTTCAAACACCACCCCATCTTCCGCGCAGAACCTCACGAGCAGCTTGCGCGCCCGGCCAAGCTGCTTATCGACCGTAGTCTTTTTCCGGCCGAGAATATCCGCCGTCTGCCCGACCTTAAGGCCGCATACGCAGTGCAGGAGCAGAACATCCCTGTATATATCCGGCATGCGGCTCATCGCGCGCGAGAGCATTTCAACATCCTCCGACGCCGCGATGCGGTCGAACGCACTTTCGTCATACGACGCATTGTGCTCGTCAACGGTGTCAATATGCAGCATTTTATCTCGCCGCTGCTTTTCGGGCAGCATGTTCAGCGCCGCATTTTTTGCCGCTGTGAGCGTATACGCGCGCACAAGGCAAGCGTCGTCATCCGGCAGCGTCCTTATGCTGCGCGCTATCCCCAGCAGTGCATTCTGCACCGCATCCTCTGCCTCGTATGAATCGCGCAGTATTTTATTTGCGACAAAAAACATCTGCTCGCGATATTCGTAATATATCTTTTCGAACTTCTTTATATCCTCCGCATCGTCAATAACGGCGGCATAAAGCATAAGCAAGGCTGCTCCCCCCTGTCAATTTCAGTGTATATGATTCTTCCTCTTTTTTCAACCCCCGAAAAAATTTTAAAATTTTTTCGAAAAATGTGTCCTGTATTTTCGTTTTTTCCTGTCTATATAAGCAGAGGGCAAAAAACAAGAAAGAAAGGAGGGATAAAGCATGAAAAGAATAGCATGTCTTATGCTGAGTTTTATCATCATGATCGGTGCGTCTGTTTCGGCATACGCCGCACAGCCGACCGATGAGGCCGAGCCGCAGAGCTTATATTCGTCAAAGCCGACTGTTGTTTTTTTAATCAGTGAAAATGGCAAAGCTTCTGTTAAGCTAAAGTGTATGGGAAACCGTGACGTAACCAAGATTACGTCAAAAACATGCATTGATAAAAAAGTCGGCACAAAATGGGTCAGAGTAAACGTCGGCACATCGGACAATTACCTGTATCTCACGGCAAATTCATCAACTCTCATAGCAAGTCATCCCGTTTCGCTCACCGGTTCGGGCTCTTACCGCTGCATAACCACATTCACGCTATACGCAAAAACAAGCGAACCAATCACGCTCATCAAGTTCGCAGAATATTAAGGTTCAAGAAAGGAGTAATAGCTTTTGAAGAAGTATGTTTCTTATGATAAACTATTATTAACATGCATAATAGTTCTTTTTTCAATTTATTTATCTATTACATTAATCTCTACGTCTTTTGCTGACTATACCACAACCGCAACATGTTCTCATACTGCTCTTGGAGTACAGTATTCTGAAGTAGCACACCCGCACAAATATTTTAGAACCTGTAAGAGTTGTAATACTAAGGTCTACGTTGGTGGTCATGCCACTAAGAATCATGGTGACGGTTCATGGGGTAGTGGAACTTGTCCGCAATGTGGATCTCATTCTTATCCAATCCCTACCGTCGATCAGATAAACGCTTCTCTTAAACAGCACCCCCACATAGTTGGCGTAAAATGCAAGTGCGGCAGTGTAAAATATACTGACCCACAAATCAATCCTGACTGTTCTTCTTGCATAAGTACATATAACATCAAAAGCAAGTCAGCCACCGGCAACAGCGTATTATATCTTTCTTATTTAGATGGAGATTCCGGTGCCGCAATTTCTACGACGTTCCCTGTACCCGTAAAAATGACATTTCAAAGCAAGTATTCTAAGAGCGGTTCAAACTTCACATCATATTCATCAAAAATTACTTGCGTTTTCAATCAAAACTCTGTTCCACCCGAAGCAAAAAGCCGACTACACCTTTTCGCAACTGCACAAGTAGATTACTACAACAGTTCGAATTCAAAGTTATACACAAATACGCTATCTGCACCGGCTTCAAACCCCATGCCTGCAAGTCGCACTGGCGGAAAATTTTCAAAGTCTCCCATTCCAAGTTACTCTTTAGCTGGAGCAACTGGATACGCAGAAGGTCTTATTCCTCCACGCAGCGTTTCCGTAAAATTAACATATACTTTTTAAGAGGTGATTATCAATGAAAAAGAAAACCGCAATAATATTATGTTCCGTTTTGGCGGTTATAATAGTCTGCTCGATATGCGTTGTTTCGTTCGGCGACGAGATATCGTTCCTTAAGTCACTGGGCATAAGCTCAAAGCAGAGCGACGACACGGTGCTTGCCGAGTACAAGGACTTCAAGGTCACGCAGGGCATGGTAAATTTCCAAAAGAGAGCCGCAAATCTTGCCGGGGGCAGCCCGAACGTTAAGGCAAGCGATTACACAAAGGACGCCATAATAGACCGTCTGCTTATAGGGCGGATGCTCGTCGAGGAGGCGGAAAGCCGCGGCGTTGCAGCAACCAAGGCCGAGATGGAAGAAAACCTCGGCTCGCTCAAGGCAAGCTACAACGATTATCCCGAGGTCAAAAAGCAGGTCGATGAGTATTGCTCCGGCGCAGGGCTTAGCATAGACGAATACTGGACGCAGGTTTATGACCAGTCGTATGATCAGATATCAAGAACAAATCTCCGCATTCAGCTCGGAAAGGATTTTTGCAGCGAAACCGGCTATAACGGCAGCGTTGACGATGCGCTGATGACCGATGAGTTTGACCAATACTATAACGACCACCGCGCGCAGCTTTTAAAGGAGCATCAAAGCGACGTGAAGTATTACAGCTGACTGGGTTGCAGCGGCATGTACGGTTTGATATAATACAAGAAAACAAGGAGGTAACGCCATGAGTAAAATATGCCCGTACTGCGGCGGTGAGCTGCTGACAGGATACATTCAAAGCCGCGACGGCGTTTGCTGGAGCGAAAAGAAAAAGCTTGTGTCCGCTCTGCCGGGGCTTGCAAAGGATGAACTGTATCTTCCCGATGGGCACATCGGAAAAGAGGTCACGGCGTTAAACTGCCCGAAATGCCGCGTTATACTTATAAATTACGAGGATTATCCCTATGACCACCCGATATTTCACAAGAATGATAAGGCATAAAAAATCCGCCCCGTGGGGCGGATTTTTCATACCTAAAATTATTCTATGCCGGTCACGGTATAGCCCTGATCGACAACGGCCTGCTTCAAGGCACTGTCGGCAACTGCTTTTTTCAGAGTTACCACTGCGGTTCCTGCGGTGTGGCTGACCTCGGCAGACTTTACGCCGTCGAGCGCTTCAAGAGCCTTTTTAACGTGCATCTCGCAATGATTGCACATCATACCGTCGATCTTAATGGTCTTTTCCATTTGTTTTGTCTCCTTTTCACTTGTCGTTTTTAATTTTTTGCGGATCTTGTGATCTCTGCTCGGGTCGTGCATTTTGAAAAGATTCAGGCGCAGTGCATTGGTTACAACGCTGAAGCTTGAAAGACTCATCGCCGCCGCGGCAAACATCGGGTTTAGCTGCCAGCCGAGCACGCTTATGAACACGCCGGCGGCAAGCGGAATGCCGATGATGTTATAGATAAACGCCCAGAACAGATTTTCGTGAATGTTCCGCAGCGTTGCGCGGCTGAGGCGGATAGCGGCCGGAACATCGGACAGGCGGCTTTTCATGAGCACCACGTCCGCAGCGTCGATCGCAACGTCGGCTCCTGCGCCGATCGCGATGCCTATATCCGCGCTCGTGAGCGCCGGAGCGTCGTTCACGCCGTCGCCGACCATGATGACTTTTCCCTTTTCCTTAAGTCTGCGGATGACGCTCTCCTTGCCGTCGGGAAGCACGCCGGCAATGACCTCGTCCACGCCGGCTTTTGCGCCTATAGCCTTTGCCGTGCGCTCGTTATCGCCGGTGAGCATAACAACGTGTATGCCCATGTTCCGCATCTGCTCTATGGCTTGCGGACTGTCGTCCTTTATGACGTCGGCAACGGCGATTATGCCGATAAGCGCTCCTCCGCGTGCAAAAAGCAGCGGAGTTTTCCCTTCCTCGGACAGGTGCTCGGCTCTTTTTGCCGTTTCATCGGATACGGCTATCTGCCCACTTATGAATTTGAAGCTGCCGCCGAGAAGCTCCGCTCCGTCAAGCGACGCGGTAAGGCCGTTTCCGGGCAAGGCTTCAAAGCGCTCGACCTCAAAAGCCGTGAGACGCTCCTGCTCTGCCCTTTGAGTTATCGCGCGAGCCAGGGGATGCTCGCTTTTTTTCTCGAGTGCGTAGGCTGCGGACAAAAGCTCGGTTTCGCTTACGCCGTCTGCCGGGATAAGATCCGTAACGCGCGGCTCGCCGCGAGTTATGGTGCCTGTCTTATCAAGCGCAACGATCTGCGCCTTTCCCGTTTCCTCGAGTGATACCGCCGTTTTGAACAGAATGCCGTTTTTTGCACCCATTCCGTTGCCGACCATTATGGCAACGGGCGTTGCAAGGCCGAGCGCGCACGGGCAACTTATAACGAGCACCGATATGCCTCGCGCCAGCGCAAAGCCAACCGTTTGGCCTGCTATGAGCCATGCGGCAACGGTTATCGCCGCGATCGTAATGACCGTCGGCACAAAAACGCCCGAGACCTTGTCAGCGACCTTTGCGATCGGCGCTTTCGTTGCGGCAGCATCGCTCACCATGCGGATGATCTGCGAAAGCGTCGTATCCTCGCCGACGCGCGTCGCCTTGCAGCGGATAAAGCCCGAGCGATTCATGGTTCCGGCCGAGACCTGGCTTCCGGCCGCTTTGTCAACGGGGATGCTCTCGCCGGTGAGCGTCGATTCATCGACGGCACTGCTGCCGTCTATCACCACGCCGTCAACGGGGATGCTCTCGCCGGGGCGCACAAGGAACACGTCGTCCTTTGCGACCTGCTCGATCGGCACGGTCATTTCCGCACCGTTTCTTTCGACCGTTGCGGTTTTTGGCGCAAGCTTCATCAGGCTTTTGAGCGCATCGGTGGTCTTGCCCTTTGAGCGCGCTTCAAGCATTTTTCCGAGCGTGATGAGAGCAAGTATCATGGCCGCCGACTCGAAATAAAACTCATGCATATAGCTCATAACTGCCGCCGCATCGCCCTTTACCTGCGCATCGGTCATGGCAAACAGCGCAAACGTGCTGTAACCGAAGGCCGCCGTTGCTCCCAACGCAACAAGAGCATCCATATTAGGCGCGCGGTGCCACAGGCTTTTGAAACCACTTATGAAAAACTTTTGATTTATGACCATGACGATGATCGTCAGAAGCATCTGCACAAGGCCCATCGCCACATGGTTATTGTCAAAAAAACTCGGCAGCGGCCAACCCCACATCATATGCCCCATCGAGAAATACATGAGGACTATAAGAAATCCGAGCGAAGCGATGAGCCGCTTTTTAAGAACAGGCGTTTCCCTATCCTTGAGTGCATCCTCTTCGGCAGATGAACGCAGACTCTGCTCATGCTTTCCTTTCGGCGAGGCATCGTATCCAGCTTCACGCACCGCCGCAATTATATCCTCGGCGGAGGCTGTGCCCTCAACGCCCATGGAATTTGTCAGCAGGCTGACCGAGCAGGAGCTTACGCCCTTTACGCCCGACACCGCCTTTTCAACTCTCGCCGAGCAGGCGGCGCAGCTCATGCCGGTAACTGTGTATTGCTCCATTGTTTTTATAACACCTTCTTTTATTTCATAAGCTTCTGCAAAGTCGCAACAAGCTCGTCAATGACCTCGTCCTTGCCCTCGCGGATATCTCTTGCGACGCAGCCCCGGATATGGCTGGCCAGCAGCTCCTTGTTAAAGGCATTGACAGCGGCGTTCACCGCAGCGGATTGGGTCAGAATATCCGCGCAGTAAGCGTCCTTTTCGAGCATTCCGCGAATTCCTCGGATCTGCCCCTCGATACGGTTAAGTCTGTGTATCAGTTTCTTGCGCTCTTCCTCCGAGCGCTTCGTTGTTTTGCCGCAGCAGGCACACATTTCTTTATCAGGCATTGTTAAGCCTCCTTCTATACCCCACGGGGGTATTATATACCCTATAGGGGTATATGTCAACAGTACCATCGGTTAACAAGGGCAAATACGCCTGAC
>ULNA01017700.1_pt1 | contig 10151 bp, 7 predicted proteins | sample 1951801 | NCBI WGS metagenome assembly ULNA01 (sample SAMEA4835565, study PRJEB28245) | human gut metagenome | biome: gut microbiome; material: fecal sample | place: Denmark | collected 2008
CATTTTAAGCATATTTCAAAAGTCAGGTTCGACTTTTGCCGGTCAGACGCTCGTAGACCGTCCTGTAGGCTTCGCCGACATGGCCGTTGTCCTTGCGGAAGCGGTCCTTGTCGAGGCGGTCTCCCGTGGCGATGTCCCAGAAGCGGGCGCTGTCCGGAGTGATGTCGTCGCTCATCACGAGACTGCCGTCACAGAGGTGACCGAACTCTATCTTGAAGTCCACCAGCGTGATACCGATCTCCTTGAAGACCGGGGTCAGGATGCTGTTGACCTGCTTTGTCAATGAATATATCCGTTCAAGTTCTTCCTTGCTCACGAGGCCGAGGGCGACGGCGTGGTAGTCGTTGATGATCGGGTCGCAGAGGATGTCCGACTTGTAGCAGAGGTCGTAGATCGGCTCCTTCGGGATGATACCTTCCTCCAGTCCCAGTCTCTGTGCCATCGAGCCGGCGATCACATTCCTGACGATTACCTCCATCGGGATCACTTGTGATTTCCAGCAAAGCTGCTCAGTGTCAGAGATCTGCTCGATGAAGTGCGTAGGCACTCCTCCCTTCTGCAGCAGTCTGGAGATCTCGCAGGAGATTCCGTTGCAGTAGACACCCTTGTCCTTGATCACCGCCTTCTTGATCTTGTTGAACGCCGTGATCTCATCCGTGAAATGTATGATCACCTTCTGCGGGTCATCCGTCTCGAAGATCTTGATGGACACCCCATCGTGAATTATATTCCTCTTCATTTATTATATAATATATTCTTTTGCCGCAGTTGCCATATGTCGCTTCAGCGACCGACGCTCCGCGCCCTGTACGGGTAAAGGGTCGCCGAAGCGACATATGGCAACCGCTCTCCGTGCCTTGTACGTGTAAAGGTATCGCTGAAGCGACATATGGCAACCGCTTTCCGCGCCTTCTACTATGCCGCTTCAGCAAAATAACTACCCGATAAAATACCTGACGGCGTTTTCGAACAGTGGCTGCTCGAGGTCGGCCTCTATGTTCTTCAACAGGTTCCTCTCGTACCTCTCGCTGTGACCCATCTTCCCCAGAATCTGACCGTTACGGCTGATGATGCCCTCGATGGCATAGTAAGATCCGTTCGGATTGTAAGGCGACTCCATCGTAGGCTCGTCCGTCAGCGGATCAACGTACTGGAACGCCACTTGACCGTTGGCGAACAACTCCCTGGCCAACTCCTCGCTCACAACAAACTTGCCCTCACCGTGGCTCACCGGAATAGCATATTCATCCCCGATCGCCATCCCCTTGAGCCAAGGAGAGTTTGTGGAAGCCACACGGGTCGTCACCATCTGCGAGATGTGCCTGTTGATGTCATTGCGGAACAGAGTAGGGGAGTCTTTGGTCACCTTCCCGAGCTCACCGTAAGGCAGCAGACCCGACTTCACAAGTGCCTGGAAACCATTGCATATTCCTAAAATCAGACCACCACGGGACAGCAGTCCCTCGATCGCCTCCGCGATGTCCTTGTTGTTCAGTACATTGGCGATGAATTTGCCGCTTCCGTCCGGCTCGTCACCGGCCGAGAAACCACCGCTGAGCATCAGGATCTGGCACTCGTCGATGTTCTTCTTCATCTGGGCGATTGACTCGAACACATCCTTGTCCGAAAGGTTGCGGAACACGGAAGTGCGGATCTCGGCTCCCGCCTTGCGGAAAGCTTTCGCCGAATCGTAGTCGCAGTTAGTGCCCGGGAACACAGGAAGGTAAGCGATAACCTTATCGACCTTCGGCCCCTTATATTCAAGATCCGCCTTCTTTGCCTTGAACGGCTTCACACCCTCCATGCCCTTAGGCAGCAGCCTCTTGAAGTCTGGCTTGCTGACTGCGGGGTAAACCTTCTCGAAGAGCGACGCGTTGAAATCCATCATCTCGAAGATGGAAAGTTTGGTCCCGTTCACACGGACGTTGCCGTCCTCACCGGAAGTTACGGTGCCGATCTCGACCGCGTTCTCGAAATCAAGCGCGCTGCCGTCGGTCTCCACCACGATGGAACCATAGCTTAGATTGAACAGCTCGTCCTCCGAAAGGTTGACGTCGAACCCGAACGCGTTGCCGAAGCTCATCTTGCAAAGCGCCTCTGCCACTCCACCGAATCCTACCGCCCAACCGGCCACGATCGTGCCGTCCTCTATCTTTTCCTGAATATGATTCCAGTTCCTCTTGAGCTGCTCCGTGTCAGGCATCCTGTCAGCGAGCGGAGTATGCTTCACGAGGTAGAGGCGGTCTCCCTCCCATTTGAGTTCCGGAGAGATCACCTTGTCAGCCTTTACCGGAGTGATACCGAACGCGATAAGGGTCGGCGGTACGTGGATTGTCCCGTCCTCGGTCTCGAAGGATCCACTCATCGAATCCTTGCCTCCAATGGAAGCCAGCCCAAGCTCCTTCTGCATCTTCAGAGCGCCGAGCAGAGCCGCCGTCGGCTTGCCCCATACCTTCGGATCAGCTGTCATCCTTTCAAAATATTCCTGGCAAGAGAATCTCATTGTCTCCCAATGGCCTCCCGCCGCCACGACCTTGCTGCAAGCCTCGATGAATGAATATGCCGCACCGTGGTAAGGGCTCCAGTCGCAGATGTCAGGGTTAAAGCCGAACGCCATCATGCTGGCTGTGTCGGTATAACCCTTGACCGGAAGTTTCTGCACTGAGACCTGGGTCTCGGTGGTCTGTAGCTCGCCTCCGAACGGCATCAGCACGGTGGAACGGCCGATGGTGGAGTCGAACATCTCTATAAGGCCTTTCTGGCAGGTCACGTTCGGATCCTGCAGGTTGGCGAACATTCTCTCTTTCAGGTTCTTGCCCGGAACGTCGCGGAAGAACGGATCCCTGTCCTCGACCGCTCCGATAGTGGCCTTTGAATAATGCTTCGCACCGGCGCTGTCGATGAACGCTCTGGTGAGATCCACAACGACCTTGTCGCCGTAGAACATCCTCATTCTGGCGGTGTCGGTGACCTCGGCCACATGCGTCACCTCGATATTCTCTGAATGGCAAAGCGCCTTGAATTCCTCCTCGTCCTTGGCTTCCACTACGACGGCCATACGCTCCTGGGACTCGCTGATGGCCAGTTCCGTGGAGTTCATTCCGCTGTATTTCACCGGAACACGGTCAAGGTAGATGTCCAGCCCGTCGGCAAGCTCACCGATGGCGACACTCACTCCGCCGGCTCCGAAGTCATTCGATTTCTTTATCAGTCTCGTGACCTCAGGCCTTCTGAAAAGCCTTTCCAACTTTCTCTCCTCCGGAGCGTTACCCTTCTGGACCTCACTTCCGCAAGTCTCAAGGGACTCCTCTGTGTGTTCCTTTGAGGAACCTGTCGCACCGCCGATTCCGTCGCGTCCGGTGCGTCCGCCGATCATCAGCACGACATCCCCGGCCTTAGGGCTTTCCCTTCTCACATCCCCGGCCTTCACCGCTCCGACAACCGCTCCGACCTCCATTCTCTTGGCCGTGTAGCCCTCGTGGTAGATCTCGCGGACGTGGGTTGTCGCAAGACCGATCTGATTGCCGTAGGAGGAATATCCCTGGGCGGCCTTCCTGGTGATGACCTTCTGCGGGAGCTTGCCCGGAAGTGTCTCGCTGACAGGTTTGTAGATGTCGCCGGCACCGGTGACACGCATCGCCTGATAGACATAGGAACGTCCTGAGAGCGGATCCCTGATGGCTCCGCCCAGGCAGGTGGCGGCCCCGCCGAACGGCTCGATTTCCGTAGGGTGGTTGTGGGTCTCGTTCTTGAACATCAGCAGCCATCTCTCGGTCTGCCCGTCCACATCCACATCTATGAATATGCTGCACGCATTGTTCTCCTCGCTGACCTCCAAGTCATCCAGCAAACCGTTCTTCCTGAGGTATTTCGCCCCGATTGTGGCCATATCCATCAGGTTCAGTCCCTTCTTCTCGCGGCCTGTCTCCGAGCGCATCCTCAGGTACAGGGCCATCGTCCCGTCGATGTCCTCCTTGATGAAGGAATCCTCCACGTCGATGCTTTCCAATTCCGTTGTGAATGTCGTGTGGCGGCAGTGGTCGCTCCAGTAGGTGTCCAGAATCCTGAGTTCGGTCTCGTTCGGATCCCTGCCTTCCCCGGTGAAATATTTCACAACCTCGGCGAGGTCGTCGGCGTTCATCGCAAGGCCCATCTTTTTGCAATATGCTTTCAGATCGTCCCCGCTCATATTCCTGAATCCCTCCAGCACGGGAACCGGCTTGACCGCCGCGTGTTCCGTGTCGGCCAGTTTGCTCAGGTCTTTCGCGCGGGATTCCACCGGATTGATGTAGTAGTGGCGGATCTTCTCAAGCGTCTCCTCGGAGGCGTCGGAGTCCACGATCAGAAGTTTGGAACTCTTTATGCTGATCCGCGCCGTGGGGTCGATCAGGTGCACGCAGTCCACAGCCGAGGCCGCCCTCTGGTCGAACTGGCCCGGCAGGTACTCCACAGCGATGTACTTCGCTCCGTCCAGATCGATCGAATCTGTGACAGAGTCGGTCACAATCTCTCCGAAGACGCTGTAGCGGCTCTTCTCCAGAAGATCGGGCGTGAATCCGAACAAGTCGTAAACATTAAGCAGCCGAAGCGTTTTCAGCTCCAGCTGCAGGTTCTCGTTGAGTTCCCCCAGGAGGCTCTTTGCCTCCACCTGGAACTCCGGGTGTTTCTCCACGAAAATGCGGTAATCGGACATCTTGCAAGTTTTATATAAGACCAACGCAAAGTTAACCTTTTCGGGTCACATTTACAAAATATTAGTCGAGCCAATGGGAGAAGAATCGCCAGATCTCGGAGCAGGTGTCCATGTCCTTGTCGGACCAGGAGTGGTCGCCGCCTTCGACTTTGTAGAGCCAGACTTCGGTTGGCCTGCCGCCTTTCACAGCCGGCTTGCCGGCCTTGAACTGATAGAGAGTGACCTGGTTGCGGCCTTCACGGCGTGGAAGTTCGGTGACATATTCCTCCGTGCAGCCGTTGACGGTGATGATCCTGCCTACCGCCACCGGCACGGGAATGTACGCTCCCCAGCCGCCTTTGTTCTCCGGGTCGCCGAGCCATTCGGAGATGCGGTCCTGGGTGCCGTGGACCTCCATGAAAGGAAGTGGATGCTTGTAGGAATATTCCGTCTCCATCCAACTAAATTGCAGTCCGGCGATAGAGGCCATCGCCTTGAAGGCCTTCGGGGCGCGCATCGCGATCAGGTAGATGATGTCGCCGCCGTTGGACATTCCGGTCAGGAATGTGTTTTTGGCGCTGAGGCTGAACCTCTTCTGCAACTCTTTGGAGAGCGCGATGATGAACTTGACATCATCCGTCCTCATGCCCTCCTGGGACGGGTAGCGCACGTTCCAGCCCGGCTTGCCTTTCGGATCCTTTATTCCCTGAGGGTAGCAGACGGCAAACCCGTTCCTGTCGGCGACATCCATCATCGCTTTCTTGCCATTCTGGGCCGAGCCGCCGTAGCCGTGCAGGACGATCACAAGCGGGGCTCCTGCCTTGAGTCCTTCAGGGCGGTAGAGGTAATATTCCCGTTCAAGTCCCTGGTTCTTCATCGTGTAGCGTTCGCACCGCTCCTTGACAGAATATTCTTTGGCAGGGCTTTCGCTGGTAGCTACTGACGGTTTCTGGTCTTGACGGGCCGCGGCGGGAGGAGTCAGACTTGGCGAGACAAGGTTCATGACGGTCAGGAAGACCGCGATAATCGTGGAGGATAACATGTTGATTGACGGTGATTTTGATAATTCAAGAGGGTGGTGAAAAATCTCTGTTTCAGCCACCCTCATAGTCTTTATTTAGTTACTTCAGCCTCGCCGACTATTTGTTCTCGGCGGCCTCGACGGCCTTGAAATAGCGGTAGGAGTTGACCTTAAGCTCGCCGGCGGCAGGCTCGTCAAGCACAACGGTGCCGAACTCGTGGAGCTGGAGGGCCGACAAGGTCACATAGTGGCTTACGCAGCCCTCGATGGCTTCTCTGACCACCCTTGCCTTCTTGCTTCCGAAGGCGAGGATGAGAACCTCCTTGGCGCTGCAGACAGTGGCTACACCCACTGACATCGCACGTTTTGGCACCAGGTTGACATCACCTCCGAAGAAGCGGGAGTTGACCTCGATCGTGTCCTGGGTAAGGGTCACCACCCTTGTCCTGGAGTTGATGGAGGAGAACGGCTCGTTGAAGGCGAGATGGCCGTCCTCGCCGACTCCGCCGAGGAACAGATCGATGCCGCCAGCCTCTATGATGGCTTTCTCGTAGTCCTCGCACTCTTTGTCGAGGTCGGCGGCGTTGCCGTTGAGGATGTGGATGTTGCCGGCAGGAATGTCAATCTTGTCGAAAAGGTTCCTGTGCATGAAGCTGTGATAGCTCTCAGGATGATTCTCCGGAATCCCGACATATTCATCCATGTTGAAGGTGATGACATTCTTGAACGAGATCTCTCCGGCGGCGCACATTCTGGCGAGCTCCGCATAGGTGTCCAGAGGGGTTGAGCCGGTCGGCAGACCGAGTACGAAAGGCTTGTCGGTCTTCTCGGCCTTGGCCTTGATCGCGGCGGCGATGTGATGTGCCGCCCAGAGGGAACCCTCTTTCTTAGTGTCTCTGATGATGACTTTCATGATTGATGCAGTTTATAAAAAATATTCTTTACTCTTGCTTTCTTGAATATGTCACCGTGGGTGAGGTGACATATTCATGGATGATTGGTTATTTCAGCCGCAGGAAGACCTCGATGGCCTGGTACTCAGCCATTCCGAGTTCGTCGTAAAGCCTTGCGGTGTTCTGCGTGCGCTCCTCGGCCCTCTGCCAGAACTCCCTCGGGTCATCGCCAGGGAACGGCACGATGTCCTTCTGGGAAAGGTGGCGGAAGATCGCGTGGCGCTTCTCGATCAACTCGTCCGGACTGATCGGAACTGCCATGTCCACTCTCCAGAGCTCCCACTCCATCCAGGCGCCTCTGTAGAGCCAGATGGTGGTGTCGTTCAGCCAGTCGTTGCCCTCCTCCTTGAGCTGCTCGATGGCCTCAAGCGCGGCCTCCGTGCAGACCCTGTGCGTTCCGTGAGGGTCGGCGAGGTCACCTGCCATGTAGATCTGGTCAGGGTGGATCCTGACGATCAGCTCCTTGATAATGTCAAGGTCTTTCTGTGTGCGAGGCAGTTTCGTCACTCCGCCGGACTCGTAGAACGGCAGGTTGAGGAAGTGGACGTTGGTCTTGTCATTAAGCCCGAAGCTTCTGTCGGCTCCTCTGGCCTCGCTGCGGCGGATGGCCGCCTTGATGGCGAGAAGTTCCTTAGGCTCAGGCTCACCAGGCTTCTTTGAGTCGATGATAGCCTTCACCTCCTCGAACCTGTCGCCGAATCCGAGCTGGTAGGCCGCGTCCATGTGCTGCAGCACCACGTCATCGTGGACGGCAAGGTCTCCGGATGTCTCGTAGGCCACGTGCACGTCGTGTCCCTGATGCACCAGTCGGATGAATGTTCCTCCCATAGAGATTACGTCGTCGTCCGGGTGAGGGGAGAAGATCAGCACCTTCTTAGGGAACGGTGTGGATTTCACAGGCCTTGTCGTGTCGTCTGCGTTCGGCTTTCCTCCCGGCCAGCCGGAAATCGTGTGCTGGAACTCGTTGAACACGTCGATGTTGATCTTGTCAAACGGCCCGTAGAGATCGATGAGATCGCCGAGGAAGTTCTCCAGATAGTCCTGCTGCGTGAGCTTGAGAATAGGCTTGTGAACCTTTTGGCAGAGCCACACCACGGCTTTCCGGATCAGTTTCGGAGTCCATTCGCAAGGACCGACCTTCCAAGGGGCCACCGATCTTGTCAGAAGGGAGGCGGACATCTCGTCTGTGAAGAAGGAGATGTTGTTGTGGCTCTGGAGCCATGAGGCCGGGCAAGAGGAGTCGATGTCCTCCTCGACGATTTTATGTACGATCTTGGCCTTGTCCTCACCCCACGCCATAAGGATGATCCTGCGGGCGCTCATCATCGTCCCGATGCCCATCGTGATGGCGGCCTTAGGGGTCACGGCGATGTCGCCGTTGAAGTTGTGGGCCTGTCTCTTTCTTGAGATGTAGGAGAGCGGCACGGTGCGCGTCACGCTCTTCTCGGTGGAGCCGGCCTCGTTGAAGCCGACCTGTCCGCCTTCTCCCACGCCGATCACCAGCAGGTCAATGCCTCTGGCGATTCTGTCGAACTCGGCGCAGTAGTCGGAAATCTCCTTCTTGGAGACCGATCCGTCAGGAATATGAATGTTCTCCTTCCTGACATCGACCTGGTCAAGAAACTCGTCGTGGAGTCTGTGGTTACGGCTTTGGATGGAGTCGCTGCCGCAAGGGTAGTACTCGTCGATCGAGAACACCTCGACATTGGCGAAGGAGACTTTGCCTTCCTTGAATTGTCTGGTGAGATTGCTGTAGAGGGAAATCGGGGTCCTGCCTGTGGTAAGACCGAGTTTGAAAGGACGCGGAAGCGCCGCTTTCTCGTGATCCTTGATGGCTTTGACAATGATGTCGGCCACACGGTCGCTGCCGATTGCAGCGTCGTCAAAAATCTCGGTGTTGATCTTCTCGAAGGAGTGGAGAATGCCCTTAGGCAGGTTCTCCTCGATCAGTCCACCGTCCTTTGGTAAAGAAAAGTGTCTCATCTCTTTGAGCTTAAAGTTTCGTTAATATGATATGTTTCGTTGTCCGTTCCCGGACTAAAGCTCTATGTCATTCTCCGCAAGTCGGATGGTCGCGGATCCCGTGCCAGAAACTACAAACCTTGGTGGCTGCCGGCTTAAATCGTACAAAGATAATCAGTTTTCCTCATAAGCCGAATAGATTTTCCCGAAAAAATGATGCGCGGAGAATCAGAGCGCAGACACCTTTTGTCTATCTGATCAGGAAGACCGTTCCTTCTGTGCCGTAAAATGTCCGGCAAGCAAGCATATCGCCGGACAAGTCACATCAACGGTTTGTCCGGCGGTTTGTCCGGCCAAACGGCTTTCCACCGGATAAGATGCATCGACAGCGGTGTTTATCCGGTATAAGTCCTTTTTGCCGGACAAGAGGAATTTCACGTTTTTTTTCGCATAAGCTATTGTTGAATGTTTTGGAATATCGGAGGAAATTCAGTAATTTTGCAGACCTTTGAAGCGGAAGTGCAGCGGAAGTGCGAAGTTTCCATCCAAAGGAAAGTCTACATGAATATGCCCGAATGGCGGAATTGGTAGACGCGTTGGACTCAAAATCCAATGTCCCTTAAAGACGTGCCGGTTCGAGCCCGGCTTTGGGCACCCTACTGAAGTCTCCCTCGTTTTTGGGAGACTTCTTCTTTTTTTGTCAGATTCAACCTTACGTCTTTTGCCCAGTACCTTCGGGCGGCGGAAACGCGCGGAGGTGTCGCTCAAGCGCGCCGTGCTGCACCCTCGGGCGACGAAGATGTACGAAAGTGTTGCCCAAGCGTGCCGCGCTGCACCCTCGGGCGATGAAAAAGTGCGAAAGTGTTGCCCAAGAGAGCCGTGCTGCACCCTCGGGCGACGAAGATGTACGAAAGTGTTGCCCAAGCGTGCCGCGCTGCACCCTCGGGCGATGAAAAAGTGCGAAAGTGTTGCCCAAGAGAGCCGTGCTGCACCCTCGGGCGACGAAGATGTACGAAAGTGTCGCCCAAGCGTGCCGTGCTGTACCCTTGGGCGACGAAAAAGTGCGAAAGTGTTGCCCAAGAGAGCCGTGCTGCACCCTTGGGCAACGAAGATGTACGAAAGTGTCGCTCAAGAGAGCCGTGCTGCACTCTTGGGCGACGATAAGTGTGGTTTTCGTCGCCGAAGGGTTTCCTTCATCCATACGTCATTATGCCCTGCGCCCTTGGGCAACGGGAAGGCGCGGAAGAGTCGTCTGACTGTGCCTCGCGTCACCTTCGGGTGCGGGACAGTCAGGCGTCATCGTTCCCGGAGAGCTCGGCGCCGTCCCCTGCTCCTGTCGTTGGAGGGGTTCAGGTGGCTGGTCGCATGGTCGTGCGGCCATTATATCCGGCATATTCGTTTGATATTTGGAAATTTTTATTATTTTTGTCCTGACACCTGCCACGACGTCACGTCCCGTGCCGTGACGCAAGGCAGGAGCGGGATACAGACCGAAAGGGTGACCGATGGCCGCCAAGTTATTTACCAAAGCATCGCTGAACTC
>ULNA01016965.1_pt1 | contig 10104 bp, 11 predicted proteins | sample 1951801 | NCBI WGS metagenome assembly ULNA01 (sample SAMEA4835565, study PRJEB28245) | human gut metagenome | biome: gut microbiome; material: fecal sample | place: Denmark | collected 2008
GGCCATCTCCAGAGCAGGGTTTGCGTTCTGGCGCAGGCTTGCAGGGATCACGCCGTTCATGAACTCGGCGCAATACTTCTCGTCGGTGAACATCTTCATGTAGATCTCGTCGTACGCAGGGCTTGCCTCAAAGTCGGCGCGGATGGCATCGTTCTTGTAGAACTTGCGGCCGTCCGGGCTCTTCTCGCCATAGCTCTTCAGCAGGATCTCCTTGATGAGCTTCTCCAGCTCCTTCTGGCTCTTGGCCTTGATGATGCCGTTGATCTTGTCATCCATGCCGCCGTCGGTGGTCAGATGCATCTCCATCAGCTCGGCGCGGGTCAGGTTGAAGTAGAAATCCTCGGTACGCTCCACACCGTTGTAATCGGTGTAGGTAATGGTCTTCTTCAGCATAATGGGTTCTCCTTTGCTCCATTTTGATTTTTATCAGGCGGCTTCCTTCGCCAGAGCGATCAGCTCGTCCGGGGTGGGCAGAGTGGCCTCGGCGCTTTCGGAGCCGTACAGCTTCTCTTCGATCTTGGCCATCTTCTTGGCATCCAGAACGGTGCTGTCGAAGCTCATGCAGGCCACGGGCTTGTAGCCGGTCACAGTCACAGGCACAGTGCCGCACTCCCAGCTGAAGGTCTCAGCATCGGGGCTGTCGTTCATGGTCTCGTGGGTGCACTCGCTGGGCTGTGCAGTGGCGTTCCATACCACATGGATCACATAGCCGGCGTCGGGGTTCTGATCGTTGCCCACCTTGGTCTGCCAGCTGAAGCCAAAGGCCTTGCGCTTCTGCTGCCCCAGGGTCACGCCGGGCACCGGGCTGGCGGAGCCGTCGCAGGCTTCCCACTCATCGGGGTAGGTATAAGCCTCCACGGTAAAGCCGTAGTCCTCGCCGGAGATCAGGCGGGCATACTTCTGGTTGTCGGCCCACAGGTCGGTGGGCTCTGCGCCGCTGGGGCTCTCGGTCACGCCAGTCAGGCCATTCCAGGCAACGCCGTTGTCATAGCCGGAGCCGCCGTCGGCCTTGGGGTACAGCACGCCCTTTTCCACGCCCATGGAGAACTTCCGCGCACCATCAGCATCCCAAATCAGTTTAGGCATAGTCATTTCCTCCTTTGAAAATGATGTCAGTACCACACGCTGAATACGTCGTGGTATAAGTTGTCCGAAACAAAATGGCGGTCGTGGGTGCTCTTCTCAAGCAAACTCACGGCCGCCGTCATTTCACTGTCCGGTTTCGGGTCGATCACGGTAATGGTGTAGTGGACTGTCTGCCGGTACACCTTGTCATTTGCATGCAGGTTGCGCAGCTTGTTCAGCTCGTACCGGATGCAGGGATACTTCATCTGCAGGTTTGCCGGGGGCTGGTAGTACACATTCTCGCTGCCGCACCGCTGTTTCACGATGCTGCGCAGGTACTTGTCCAGCTCGGAGCGTCTCTCACTCAGCTTCACTGCCATGATAAAGCCCTCCCAGCGTCAGCACGACACGCGGGTATTCCACCGCCGCATCGGTCACCTTCCACTTGCCGCCGTAAAGCGTCGCATACCGGATATTGTAAAAGTGCTCCTGAACATACTGGTCCGCGATGACGCTTAACGTGTTCGCAAGGCTAATATCATCGTTCACCTTGTCGCCGGACTGGATTCTGCGCGTGTTCCGCGTCAGATCGCCGTAACAGTCACGCTCTGTCACGATCTCCGAGTAGACACTCGGCTCTGTCTCCTGGGTCTCAACAAAGCCCAGCTTTCCAAACCACTTGCTCATAGCACTTTCACTCCATTTTGAATTTTGGTCATGCCAGCTCGTCTTCGTCTACTACAAAGTCGTCCAGCACGGCGTCAGCCCTTCATGCCGGGTCGCTTGCCGCCCAGGCCTGGGTCTTCACGGTGTCGCCTGCAGTCACAGTCACAGCACCAGTGGCACCAAAGGCAATGGGGATCAGGTAGTTTGCACCATCCACGATCACCAGACGGCCCTTCTTCACGGCGTCCTCGATCTCAGCCTTGGTCACGGTCTCCTTGTAAGCCTCGTCAGCGTACAGCTTGTGGTCGGCAGTCTTGCCGTAAGCCACGTAGTTTGCAACGTGCAGGTCTTTGCCCTGCTCATAGAACTTCTTCAGCATCTTGCATTCCCTCCTTCTCAGGCAACCTTGTACTCAATGGCCATTGCGCTAAAGGGCACGGTCAGTGCGCCGGAGCAGCGGGTCTCGATCAGGTACTTCTGCTGGTTGTAGTCGATGTCGAAGTCATCGAACATATTCACGGCACCGCCCTTGTCAGCACCCACGGTGTAATCGGTCAGGTTTGCCACAATGCCAAACAGCTCGCCGCCCTTGGCACCCTTCATGCCGGCCATCTGGGGCACGGTCACGATCTCCTTCACGCGCATGGCCTGGGCAACCTCTGCCTCGTTCTTATACAGGCGGTGGCCGATCTTGTCCTCCAGCAGGAGCATGTCAGTCAGGTTGTCCTCGGTGGTGAACAGGGTCGGGTTGCCGCTGCCCTTGTAGTCCTTGCGGGCCTTCAGGGAAGCATTCATGGCGGCCTTGATCTTGGTCTCGGTGTCCGCGCCGGAAGTAACCTGGGCCTCCACCTTGATGGTGTAGAAGTCGTCATCGCTCACAATGGGGCGGATGTTGCCCTCGTTGATCTTGTCATCGGAAGCAGCGTTGCGGCCATCGCCGATCAGGTAGGCACGAGCCAGCTCCTCGTTCAGCTTGGTGCGCATCTCCTGCTTCAGCCAGGCGATCACGTCAAAGCCGGTGATGTCTGCAATATCATCGCGGTCCATCTTCTGCTTCTTGTAAACGGTGGTGGGGCTGGTGGAGCGCTTCAGCAGGCCGAACACCTGTTCCTTCTTGAAGTTGCCCTTGATGTAGCCCTTGGCGCGTGCATCCTCCTCGGTCAGGTCAGCAGCCATGCTCTTGATGCGGCTGAACGGGATGTGGTGCACACCGCCCATGACTTTTGCGACCCAACTCTGGTCGTTGTCAATGATGCGGGGCGGGTTGTCCAGCAGGTGATCCTCCGGGAACAGCCACTCCACATCGTCAATGCCGTGGGCGATAAAGGCATCCTTCATGCTGCCGCAGCTCTTGGCGTCCTTGATGGCCGCGTTGATGTCGTCGATGCTGTGCTTCAGCACGCCCTGCTCGTTGTCGTTGTCGAAAACGTTGTGCTTCATGTCGTCCTCCTCGTCTTCGTAGTCGTCGTACTCTTCCTCATCGTCGTAGTCGTCCTCGTCATCAGGATCCTCATCGTCCTCTTCCGGGTCGCCTGCGCCGTCATGTGCCATGCCCACCAGTGCATACAGAGCTTCCTTCTGCTCATCGTTCATGGTGTTCACAACTTCTTCCAGGGTCTTACCGCCTGCCTTTGCCATTTCGTCATCCTCCTCATCCAAAGGGTTGTCGTCCGGGTCCAGGCCATGGGTCAGGCTCAGACCGCTGTTGGTATAGATCATGGCTTCGTAGCCATCATCTTCGTTGTAGTCGGCGCTGTGCTCCACGATCTCGTCGATCAGAGCACCCGGGTTGCATCCGGCCAGCACCAGACTCAGCTCCCGGATCACGCCGTGCATCACCGTCTGGCCCGCCTTCTTCAGGCCGTTTGCAAAGATGCTCATGGCATCAATGTCGCCGCAGCGCACCGCTTCCAGGGCCGTCTTGCCGCTTTCGGTGTCGTTCAGCTTCACATAGGCATACACGCCATCCTTGCCGCGGTTCTGCAAAAGGGCGTGACCCAGCACATATTCCGGGCCGGAGTGATTGTGGTTCCACACCACGGGCACCTTCTTGCCGTTGTCGCCCGCAAAGGCGTTCGGCGCAATGGTCAGCCCGTCGTAGCACTTGGTGTTTGCCTTAGTCGCCCAGCCGGAAAAGTCATAGTCGAAATTCATCGCCATTTTGATTTTTCCTTATCCTCTCTCCTGTGCCAGAAGCCGGTCCACCGTTTCCTTACCGCCAGCCATGGCGGTGTTCTGCGCCTCTTCCGGGCTCTGGTTCAGGTTCTTGTTGCTCAACTCATCCGCACGCGGGTCTTTCGAGGGCTTCAGCCCGATCACCTGCCGGAATTCGTTGGAACTCATGATCTCATTGCGGGTAAACTTGTCAGCCATCTCGGCCACCGTGCCAATGGGTGCCAGCTTGAACGGGTCACGGAAGAACAGGATGCTCTGGCCTTGGCTTCTTGCGGTCTTGGTCAGGAACTTCCGCTTCATCTCGTCCACGATCGCGCTGATGATGGGCTCCACGATGCGGTTGTAGTAGTTGGTCATCGCCGCCTCGTCCGCTGTACCGTTCATGATCTCGAGGGTAATACCCAATTGACTGTAAAACATGTTCGTCAGGTATTCGATCTGCTTCAGAAGGTTGTTTTCGAGACTGCGGTTCAACTGCGTCATCCGCTCGGTGCCATCCGTCCACGCAATGCCGTATTTCGAGTCCCGGAGCTGCTCTTCGATCTCCCGCCGACGCTTGTTTGCCTGCTCTCTGCGGGCTTCACTCTTCACCACATAGGGCAGATGAATGATCAGGTCCAGCTTTCCGGCACCGGACTGCTCGTCTACAACGTCCAGAAGGCTCAGCTTCCGGATCAGGCGCTGCATCGTGCTGTTGGGCTCGTTCATAATGGCATAGAACGGGTTCTCGATCAGCGCCACGGTCTTTTTCGGCAGAACCAGTTCTTCCTTCTGGCCGGTCCGGTCGTTGTAAAGCCGCACCCGCACATGTTCGGGGTACCATTCCAGCACCTTACCCACCCGCATGGAGTAGATCTTATACCCACTGCTCTTGCTGGGGTCATAATCCGCTTCCACCGGCACCACAGCCACCACACCCTCGTCCAGCATGCTCATTACAATGTCCTGAACAAGCCCTCGCCCGGTCTGGTCGATGTTAGCTTCTAAATTCAGGCAAGAATTAAGGCCCGAATCGATGACCGAATCAAACCGGCCATTGTCATCGAGCCTTATATGCTGTATCGTGATAGCACTGCAGTCCATCGAGATGCGGTTGTACACGCTGGTCACAAAGGTGCGTTCATTGCCACGAGTCAGCCGTACCCGGTCAGGCCGGTAACTGTACCCGCCTGCATATCCTCCAAAGTTCGGGGGAGGGTCCCGGTTCAGAAAAGCGTTCCAGGCGTGCTTCAGCCGGGAACCAAGATTCATTTCCATTTTGAATTTTCCCTCCCGGCATCAGTCGTCTTTCTTTTCTTTCTCCAAGCTGCCCGTGCCAACGGCGTTTGCCAGTTCCGGGTTGTTGAACACGCCCATCACAGCCTTCTTACCCGCATACAGCATGGCACCGGTGGCCATCTTGGTCAGCGCCTGCTGTCCGGCATTGTTGAGCACCGTCTTCACAAAGGTCTGCCCGCCGTTGATTTCCTTCTTCAGGTTCTTCACGTCACGCTGCAGCTGGAGACGTTCCCGCTCCATCTTCAGTTCCTTGTTCGGATCGTCCTCCCGGACGTTCGTCTGCCCGGCCAGGTCCCGGTACTGCTTTTCCATCTGCATCCGGTTGATCTGGGTCCGCAGTTCTTCGTCTGTGTAGTCGCTGGGGTTCTTCTTCGGCGCCTTTGGGGCATAATTCGGTTTTTCCTCACTGCCGCCTTTATCGCCGCCTTTATCGCCGCCTTCTCCGTAGCGTTTCCGGCCTGCGGGGGTCAGAGTGCCGTCCGGGTTCTGATACCGGCGCACACCCCATTTCATACCCTTAATGCCCCAGTGGTAAAGCTCTTCATCCCGTACCATTCTCTCCCTCCTTCCTGTCGGCTGTCCATCAGCGGAAGTAACGCTTGTAGGTCGGCTTGTAGTAGGGGCGCTGGCGGATGTTGTCCATAATATGCTTCTGGGCTTTCACGCGCTCAACGGCTTCCTGATGGCGTTTGCGGCGTGCACGCTTGGCATCCATTTCAGCCTTCTGCTTGCGAACATTCTCGGTGGCACGCTTGTGATCCACACTGCGCTTCCACTTGTTGCGGTTTTCAAGGGTGCGAGCTCGGTCTACGCTGCGCTTCCACTTATTGCGCTTCTCGAGGTTTTCGGCGCGCTTCTGCCTCTGTTCACGCTTAGCATCCATTTCGGCCTTCTGGGCAGCAACGCTTTCATTCGCGTGTTTGTGATCCACACTGCGCTTCCACTTGTTGCGGCGCTCGATATCCATCTCACGCTTTTGCTTGCGAACGCTTTCATTGGCGCGTTCGTGATCCACGCTGCGTTTCCACTTGTTACGACGCTCGATATCCATCTCACGCTTCTGCTTGGCGATGCTTTCGCGGGTCTCTGCGCGCTGGCGAGCCTTAAGAGTACCCTTCGGCAAAATCAAGGCATCCCGGCTCTTACCGGTCTCGGCATAGGTGCCCTGGCCTGGGGTACCCTTATTGTTCTTATAAGCAGAGTATTCCTCCGCCGTGTAGAAATAGCGGTACTGGTTTTTGCCGCCTTTGTTGCCCACAAGTTCCCGGGCATAATATCGGTGACCAGCCCGTTCGCTTCCCTGACTATGGGCTATGTAATCCCAATAATCCATTGTTTTGCCACCTTTCTGCATGTTATTGCAATTGACTTTTGCCTTACGGCATTTTATACTTTTGTTACGAATATCCCTTGCGAGGAAAGGAATTGGAAAAATATGGCTACTGTTACCTGTCCCGATTGCGGTAAGCACCTTATTGTTGCAGACCCGAGTCGTCAGTTCATGTTCTGTGAATACTGCGGTGCAAAAATCAATCTCAACATAAACGTGAATCTCAGCTACTCTAAAACAGAGCACGTTGAACGTGTAGTTGACGAAGCCAAGGTTAAAACTGCCAATAATGTAGGCAAGGTTATTGATGTCGTTGCCTCTTCGATTGAGGAGCAGAATCGCCGTGTCCAGGAAGAGCAGGAACGCGTTCAAGCCGCGCAGCATGACCGCAAAGAAAAAATCATGCACGGCCAGTATTCCTTTAAAGAAATGTTCGTTGACTTTGCTCAATCCAGGCAGGGCAAAGGACTTATGCTTTTTACACTTGCCATGGTCATGGCGTTTGGCATGATGGTGTGGGGCGAGCATGATGAAAAAATCAAGGCTCATCAGGCAGAACTTGATGCACTCGAACAGGAAAAGCGTGCTGCGGCTCATCTTGCCATAAATCAGGCGCAAATCCCGGAGTTCGACTCTACCATAGATGCCAGAACGTTTGTAAAGAACGTGAAGAGTCAGGGTTTCGTCAATGTTACATCCGAAGCTGTTCCTGATCTTATCCTTGGTATCAACAACAAAGAATATGAGATCATCGAGGTTCTCGTCGATGGTGCGCCGGACTATAGTTCTGATACATGGTATCCAACCGATACAGATATTGTTGTTCGGTATCACGCATATCATTAAAGGAGATCGGCAATGACTCTCACTTGTCCTAATTGTGGAAACGACATTCCGATTCCAAAACGCATGGTCAAAACCATAAAATGTCCCTTTTGCAAAGACAAATTTGGTGTCGAGTATGCCGACGAGGAAGGCAACCCTCCAAAATATTTCTGGGACAAACACCCAGAAGCCACAAAGGCAATCGCGGTGGCAGTGCCGATTATCAGCAAAGTTGCTCTGTGGATGATACGGCATTGGGATGAACTCTTCCCGAGCAAAGAACTCTCTGAATTTTCAGATGTATCTTGCAATTCTATTGATCAACCATCGTGTGAACCAAATCCCGAAGCAATTTCAGAGCAGACAACTGAATGGATTTCAGTTGATTCCCCGGAAGGCGAATATAAATTAGCACACTATGGGCTAAATAAAAGACGCCTTCCAAAAAACCACAGTGCTTCTCCTGCTAAAAAGCAGGAAGCTCATGATCTTGGTATTGACATAGGCAACGAGTACACCCTTGTTGACCCATACAACAAACCCTACAAGAGCAAATCGACTTAATCACTCAAACGCATCCCGGTTCACCTTATAAGCCACATACGCATCCATCATAGCGGCAACTGCATCGATCTTCTGATCATACCTCTGTTTCAGAAGCTTGCGGTTGCCGTTTGTGTCTTCCAGAGTAATGCAGTTTCCCATGGCAAATTGCATAAGTTGCTCGTCAAACAGCAGTTTTCGCTGTTCGCTCAGCTTCTTCAGCTCGCCCAGCGGCACGCTCTCTGTCTTTGCGCCCTGAATGACCTTCTCAATAGCATACTCGCCGTTCTCCCTGGCCCATCGCTCCACAAAGTCTTTTGCGTTGTAAGGGTCGTAGCCAAAGCTTCGCACGTCATAGCCGCTGTTCTCGATAAAGCGATCCAGATCGTCGTACACCTCCATCATGTCCAGCACTGTGCCTTCCATAACAGCCAGCGTTCCTTCTCGCATGAACTCGTCGTACTTCTGCCGCATCGCTTGGGGCAGCTTCGACAGCGTGTAGCTGGTGATGTAGTCTCGTGTCTTTACCCCAAAATATCCGTGCTCCAGCGGAAACAGGAAGGTGAAGGCACAGAAGTCGTCGCCCTGACTCAGGTCAGCGCCCATGCTGCAGGCCATCTGCCAGAAGTCTCGATGTCGGTGAGGTAGCGTCTCCTCGTAGGGGAAGAAATAGGTGTATCCTTCCATGGGAATGCCAAATCGCTTTGCCAGAATGTCGTTGCGGCTGGCAGGGGCTTTCTCAGCACGCTCCACGTCCAGCTGATAAGCCTCGTAACTTACTGTCAAACCAAGATTTGGGTTGGCTTTTATCCACATGGAAGGGTCATTCACTTCGTCAATGGAATCCAGCTTATAGTACCAGATGGAGACGTGGGGGTTCACATAGTCCCCTTTCAGGATGCTCATGAGCTCCATTTTGATGGAGTCGCCGCAGCCGTTACGGACGGTTCCCTCGCTGCTGGTGGCCACGATCAAATAATCGTTCACCTTGCTGGAACCCTGCTCGATGGCACCAATAGGGTCCTCACGGATGGGGCAGCTCAGCCATTCGTCCACCGTTGCAACCTTGTCTCTCCGGCCCTGCAACTTGTCGATGCTCATGGGACGAATCTCCAAAAGGCTGTTGGTCAGAAAATTCTCAATGCCCTTTTTGGTGGAAGCCAATTTTACTCTTCCGCTTGCAGAGCCCGTGGTGTTTTGCAGGCTTCCTTCGGTCATGAAACGATAAAGAGGTCCCCTCGCCCGTGCGATTGCTGTTCGTACCGGTGAGAGGACCTCTTCTGCTTGTTTCATGGTGGGGGCTGTGGTGATCTGCTGTGTAGTGTAGCCGTCAACAGAAAGAAAATACTGCTGAATGCAGCTATCGTACATACTTTTCGCCGCACCTCGTGCCACGATCAGATACTGCTTTCGTACCAGTCGGTGTTTGATGCGCTTCTGCACATAGCGTCCGCCATGCCCGTCCGGGTTCGGTTTATACACCGTGCGCTCTTCAAAGTAGTACCATCCGAATATCTGCTCGGCCCACAGCTTGAAGGTATCCAGCAACTTCAGGTCCGTTCCATCTGTCAGGGTCAGCTCCCGTTCGCAAAACTTCACGAAGCCATCCATAGCCTTGTCGTCATACCAGACACCGGGGTTTGCGATCAGATCGTCGATCCGGTTCATCTCCATAGAGATTTCCCTGCAGACGGGAATTTCGCCCCGCAGCACGGCCTCCCGGAAACGGCCGTAGTATTTTGGCGTAGCCGTATTCGAGAGTGCCATTGGCTTATGCTCCTATCAGATTTTCCAGATCATCCACCAATGCCGATTAAGATACACCGGCTTTAGTCCGTCATGCTTAGCCTCCTAGCTTACTGCTTGTCCTGCTGGGCCAGCAGCTGGGTCAGCTCCCGGTACTGGTCCGCTGTCAGGCGGTCGGCGGCAAAAAAGATATCCAGCTTTTCCGCCAGGCCAGCAGTCTGGCCCCGGTCGATCATGCGTTTGCAGATGCGGTACAACATTTTATGCAGTCTCCTTTCAGGTGATAGTGGGGTCCACCCCGGCTTCCAGCAGGGTCAGGCGGTATTCCTGGTCCACGGCCAGGGCGTCGGTGTCGGCCTGAGCGGCCTGGGTCTCGGTCAGCAGTTCGGCAAGGGTGGGGTAGTGGTAGCCGGTGAGCCAGATCTCTACGGTGTAGCCGCCGGTCGACGTTTCTGTTGCAAAGTGCAGGGTCCCGT
>ULNA01017698.1_pt1 | contig 10084 bp, 14 predicted proteins | sample 1951801 | NCBI WGS metagenome assembly ULNA01 (sample SAMEA4835565, study PRJEB28245) | human gut metagenome | biome: gut microbiome; material: fecal sample | place: Denmark | collected 2008
ACGATTTTACTTGCAAAATGCAATTAAGTATAGCATAACAAAAAGGTTAATATTGACAGATAAATTTGAGCTTGATATAATTGAATTGTTAAAGATAAAGGGTAGAGAAAATGATGAAAAGGAATTAAATCAATTAAACAGTTGGATTGAAAGGGTAACAGGAACAGGCTACAAAAATTTCACAAGGTGCAACTTTGGTAGTAGACAAAAACACAACCATAGCAAATACAGTAACTATAACAAATCAAAATTAGAAATATATATATAAACTGTACAAGTCAAATTTGTACAGTTTTTTGCATTATTGATAAGTCACAATTTTGCAAAATTCGACATAAAATATCATAACCCTATATGTATAGAAGGGAAGAGTGATATGAAAAAAATTAAAAAAGGAGATATAGTAGGAAGATTATCTTATGGAAAAGACATTTATTTTACAGTTGAAAGAATAATAAAAACTAGAAATGGTGACATAGCAATACTTAAGCGGATTAACGGTTAGAATTCAAGCCGATAGTGATGTGAATGATTTGGAACTAATAGAAACCAAGCAAGTGGAAAAACATTTAAGAGCAATGGAGGAAACTGTTGAAAAGAGAATAAAAACTAGAGAAGAACTGTTAAAAAATAATGAAGATGTAAGAGAAAAAACAATAATTCATACTGGGAGAATTTTGCATATAGATGGAGACAAAAAGTATAGCGAAAAATCAAATATATATTACAAAAAAGTGGGTTTAAATGCTATCGTGAAAAACATTCCGGAAAGAAAACAACCAGTTTTTGTTGGTTCACTGGTAAGAAAATATAGACCTGAAATATTAGTAATAACAGGTCATGATGGAATGATAAAAAAGGGAAGAACTTTACAGATATATATAATTATAGAAATTCTAGTTACTTTATAAAAGCAGTAGAAGAAGCTAGAAAAAATAACATGAGAGATGACTTAGTAATTTTTGCAGGTGCATGTCAAAGTTACTATGAAGGAATAATGATGGCAGGTGCAAACTTTGCATCATCACCAGCACGTATTTTAATTGATTTTATGGATCCAATAATTGTAGCAGAAAAGATTGCAGTTACAGACGAGAAAAGGTTTGTTACAATAAAAGATATTGAAAATGAATTACGTGATGGGCAAAGGGGAGTAAGTGGAACAGGTGGAAATGGAAAGAAAAAGTTATTGACTATATAAGAAAACAACTTTGTAACAAAACAGAAATAGAAATGTAATATAAATGTAATATAGAACTTGAATTGGTTGAAAATACTAAAACATTGGTATTAAGTACGAACGAATCTTCTTTGACAAAATCGACCAAAAATGATATTATTTGCCTATCTTAATGAAGTAGGTGATGATATGATTTGTCCAAATGATATTACTTGTTTAAAAACTGACATTAATGAGATGATCGGACAAAAGATAATGATCAAAGGCTCACTAGGAAGATGTAGAACCTTTGAAAAAGAAGCTACAATAGAAAAAACTTATCCAAATATTTTTGTTATAAAATATGAGGAAGAAAATAGAAATGTTACTTACAGTTACACAGATATCTTAACAAGAACTGTTGAAGTAGATGTATTTGATGGAAATGGATATAGTCCATTACTTCCACCAGTAACAGAAACAAAAAAACAAAGAAATTTAGCATAATTAAATATTAAACAATAAAAAAATTCCTAATTTTAGGAATTTTTTTTATGCCTTGTCAATATATATTAGTAAAAACGAATAGGAGGGATTTAAAAATGGCGATTGAAACAGCAAAAGATAGTCTAATTTTAAATCAAATTATTGAACAAAAAAGAGATACCTTTATGGTAGAAGAAGATTGTATTGTTCCTGACGTAAAGCCAGACATATTAAATATTATTAGTAATAGTGGAATAGTTTGTATTTATAAAAAAGAAATTATGGATGGAAAAATTAGACTAGATGGCTGTGTTAATACATATATTATGTATTTAGCAGATACAGAAGAAAATCAAGTAAGAAGCCTAAACGCTAATATAGATTTCACACAAGTAATTGACATGGAAAAAGTAAGGAGTGATATGAGTTTAGATGCCAATGTCAATTTAAGAGGATTAGAGGCACATGTGTTAAACGGAAGAAAAATTCATATGAAAGCAATTTTAGAAGTTGATGCAAAGGTATCTTCTAATGAAACAGTTGAATATGTGAAAGAAATAAATAACTTAAATGATGTACAATGCTTGAATAGAGAGTTCCAAATAAATTCTTTAGTGGGATGTGGAAATACAAAAGTGTATGCAAAAGATACTATAAATCTTGACGAGGCTGATAATCTAGTAGAGGTAATGAAAACAGATTTAAGAATAACAAATCGAGATACAAAAATAAGTTATAACAAGGTTTTAATTAAATCAGATTTACAAGTAAAAATTATATATTTAACAGAAGATAATCGTATAAATATGAAAGAAGCAACTATACCAGTTGTAGGATTTATAGATTTGCCAAACATTAGTGAAGACCACAATTGTAATGTAAAATATGAGATAAAGAATATTATTATAAAACCAAACAATGTAGAAGATCATTCAATATATGTAGAAGCTGAAATAGAGGTTTATTGTGAGGCTTATGAAAATAGAAGTATACAAATGATACAAGACTTATATAGTCCAACTAAAAATTTACAATTTAATCAAAAGAATGTAAAAGTAATGCAAAATCAGGATTTGAAAAAACAGGTATGTAATATTAGAGAAAAGCAAGTAATACCAGAAATAGGATCAAGAAAAATATATGATGTAGAGGTACTTCCTGTTATTGAGGAGCAAACCATATTAAATGACAGAATAATATATGACGGCGATTTAAAGCTAAACTTTATATTTGCTGGAACTGGCAACACTGGCATAGAGACAAAAGAGGCAAGTGTGCCATTTAGCTTTACAATGGACTTTGACGGCGTAAATTCTGGAAGCAACATAGACACAGTAATAGAAATAGATGCGCAAAACTTTATAGTAATGCCAGATGAAAGTATAGACATCAAAGTTGATTTAGGATTTACAGCTATTAGTGGAAAAGATAGTAGTATTTCTATTATAGATGAGGTTACAGAAGCGGATAGCAGAGCAACTTGTCAATATAGTATGATAATATATTTTGTAAAACCAGGTGATTCTTTATGGAGTATTGCAAAAAAATTTGGAAGCACAGTAGAAGATATTAGCAGGGTAAATGGAATAGAAAACCCAGATAATCTTCAAGTGGGAAAACAATTATATATTCCTAGATATCATGGATGATAAAATATATTCAAGAAATAGAATCAGGTTACCAAAGATAATAATACAAAACAATAGAAATCCTAATAAAAACACATCGAAGGTACTAAAGATAACGGCTATATTAGTAATAGCAATTAGTGTGGCAGGATTTAGTTTAAAAGGAATACAACCAATAATAGAGAAAAATTGCAAAAGTATGGCTAAATCTGTTGCAACTAAAGTATCTAATATAAAAGCAACAGAAGTAATGGCAAAATATGAGTATAACGACATTCTAGTTATAAGTAAAGATGAAAATGGAAATATAAATAGAGTAGGCACTAATGTGTTTACAATAAATAAAATAATATCTGATATTCCAGTGTATATACAGGAAGAATTGGAAAGAGAAGAAAATAGCAGTTTTAAAATTCCACTAGGAAGTTTTTTGGGTAGTAAATTATTCTCAGGAATAGGACCAAAAGTAAATGTGAAAATGAAAATGGTAGGAGACTTAGACACAGACCTAAGGTCAGAATTTACATCAGCTGGAATAAATCAAACCCTACATAGAATTTATTTAGAAATAAAATGTAAGGTTATAATATTAACTCCATTTGAAACAATGGAAGAAGAAATTGCAAACCAAGTGCTTATAGCAGAGGGAGTGATAGTAGGAGATATACCAAATGCTTACTACAACTTAGATGGAATAACCAAAGACAATGCAATAGATATAATAGAATAGCATACAAAAAGAAGTTGCGTAATTGCAACTTCTTTTGAAATATTATCTCTTACTAAATTGTGGAGCTTTTCTAGCTTTTTTAAGACCGTATTTTTTTCTTTCCTTCATACGAGGATCTCTTGTTAAGAATCCTGCAGATTTTAAAGCTGGTCTGTATTCGCTATTAGCTTCATTTAAAGCTCTTGCTATACCATGACGAATAGCTCCTGCTTGACCTGTAAATCCACCACCAACTACTTTACAAATAACATCATATTTATCTAATGTGTTAGTTGCAACTAACGGTTGTTTTACTATAACTTTTAATACTTCTGTTCCAAAGTATTCATCTAAAGTTTTACCATTTACAGTAATGTTTCCTTTACCTTCTACTAATCTAACTCTAGCAATTGATTTTTTTCTTCTTCCTGTTCCTAAAAAAACAATATTATCAGATTTCTTAGCCATTTTATTTTACCTCCCAAACTTCAGGTTTTTGAGCGATATTTTCATGCTCGCTACCAGCATATACTCTTAATTTTTTAGCCATTTGTCTACCAAGTCTTGTATGAGGAAGCATACCTACAACGGCATGAGTCATCATTCTTTCAGGATTTTTAGCTAATAGATCTTTTGCTGTAATTTCTTTCATTCCACCAATATATCCTGAATGGCTTCTATAAATTTTTTGGTCTAATTTTCTACCTGTTAAAACAACTTTATCACAGTTAATTATAATAACGTGATCACCAACATCCATATGAGGTGTATAAGTTGGTTTATGTTTTCCTCTTAATAATTTAGCAGCTTCAGCAGCAACTCTACCTAATGGCTTATCAGCTGCATCAATAATATACCATTTGCTTTCAATTTCACTTTTTTTAATACTATATGTTGTATTATTCATGGTAATCATATCCTCCATTTCAAATTCAAATAATCTATATGAAACTATTTTTTCGGCTACCGGGGAGAAGCTTTAAAAATAATTACAATCTACATACGCTTTAATATTTTAATACAAAAATATTAAAAAGTCAAGTAAAATCCCAAATATTACTAAAATTTGCGAATTTTTGAGTAAGATTAAGAGATTAAATCTTTAACTACTTCACTAGCTAAAATTAAACCTGCAACAGAAGGCACAAAACTAATACTAGCAGGTGTCCTTTTATTATCCACATCAAAGCGTTTAGGTTCTTCTTTAGAATACACAACTTTTAAATGCTTAATTCCACGCTTTCCAAGTTCTTTTCTCATAACTTTAGCCAAAGGACATACTGAAGTTTTACTAATATCTGCAATTTCAAATTTAGTAGGGTCTAATTTATTTCCAGTGCCCATAGAACAAATAATAGGAATATTTCTTTTATTACATTCCTCAACTAAATTTATCTTAGAAGTAACACAATCAATAGCATCTACTACATAATCAAATTGTGTGCTTAAAATTTCATCTGCATGAGAAGCATCATAAAAAATTTGATAAGTGGTGATATTCAAATTAGGATTTATTTTAAGTAATCTTTCTTTTTCAACTTCAACCTTAGGTTTACCAACAGTACTGGTATCTGCAATAAGTTGACGATTTATATTTGTAATATCAATAACATCTTTATCAATTAAAGTAAGATTGCCAACTCCACTACGAGCCAAAGCTTCAATTACATATGAACCAACACCACCACAGCCGAATACCGCAACGTGTGCTTGTGTTAATTTATTTACATTATTTTCGCCAATTAAATATTCAGTTCTATTAAGCCAATTATTCATTTTAATACCTCATAACAATTTATCTAACAAAAATATTATAACACTAAATAACTATCAACACAACACAAACAAAAATTTGCAAAAACTCTTGCAAATTTTTTATTTTATGGTAAAATATTGGTGAAACGAGAGGAGATAAAAATATGTTAGCATATATTAAAGGAATTTTGGAGATAAAGACAAAAGGATATATAGTGGTAGAAGCAGGAGGGTTAGGGTATAAAATATTTATGCCTGAATCAACAATTGCTAATACTGGAAATATAGGAGATAAAGTTCAAATTTATACATTTATGAGAGTTAGGGAAGACGACGTTAGTTTATACGGATTTCTAACAAATGAAGAATTGCGTATGTTTGAATTACTATTAAGCGTTAGTGGAATAGGAGCAAAAGGTGCATTAGGAATATTATCAAACATTACACCATCACAATTTGCTTTAGCAGTTATATCAAATGATGTGGCAATATTAAAAAAGGTACCAGGAATAGGACCAAAGACAGCACAAAGAGCAATATTAGAATTGAAAGATAAATTGAAAAAAGAACAAGAAATTTCAATTGCAGAGGGAGAAGAAACTTCAAATATAGAGCAAGTTATTAAAGAAGATGAAAAAGTATCAGAAGCAATAAGTGCATTACAAGTACTAGGCTATAGCAAACGAGAAATAATAGAAGCATTACAAACAATAGAAGTAACCTCACTATCAGTAGAGGACATTATTAAAAAGGGACTAGCTAATTTAGCAAAAAAATTATAATATTTAGAGTAGGCACAGCGACTTTGACATATATTTTTTCGTGCTTTAGCCTAAGAAAAAATATATTTAAAGTGCAAGCGACGTGCCGGATAGATTAAAATAGAGATAAAAGGAGCTTTGAATAATGGACATGAGTAAACCACTTGCCTATAGAATGAGCCCAAAAACATTAGATGACTATGTAGGGCAAGAACATATTTTAGGCAAGGATAAAATTTTATATCGTACAATAAAAGCAGATAGATTATCTAGCATTATACTATGGGGACCTCCGGGTTGTGGAAAAACATCACTTGCTAGAGTTATTAGTAATACAACAAAATGCAAATTTCTAAAAATAAATGCAGTAACATCAGGTATATCAGACATAAAAAATGCAGTTGAAACAGCGCAAAATGCTTTGTTAAATCCATCTGGCAAATGTATTTTATTTATAGATGAGATACATCGTTTTAATAAATTACAACAAGATGCATTACTTCCTTATGTAGAAAATGGAACTATAATACTAATAGGAGCTACAACAGAAAATCCATATTTTGAAGTAAATAAAGCTTTGATATCAAGGTCAATGGTATTTCATTTGCAACCATTAACAGATGAAGATATATTTAAAGTACTAAAAAAATCTTTAACTTCTGAAGATGGATTAGGAAGCTATAACATAAAAATAGAAGACGAAACTTTGAAAAAACTTGCAATAACTTCAGGAGGAGATGTAAGAACAGCTTTAAATGGATTAGAGGTTGCAGTATTAACAACACAAATAGATTCCAATGGAATAATAAACATTACAGACGATATTTTAAAAGAATGTGTGCAAACAAGAAAAGCTGTATTTGATAAAAAAGGTGATAGTCATTATGATAATATTAGTGCATTTATAAAATCAATGCGTGGAAGTGATGTAGATGCAGCATTATTCTATTTGGCTAGAGCATTAAATGCAGGAGAAGATCCTGTATTTATGGCAAGAAGAATAGTAATTGCTGCAGCAGAAGATGTTGGAATGGCAAATCCAAATGCTTTAGTAGTTGCAACATCAGCTATGCAAGCTGTAACTATGGTAGGAATGCCAGAAGCCAGAATTATTTTAGCAGAGGCAACAGTCTATGTAGCAACTTCCAAAAAATCAAATGCTGCATATTTAGGAATAGATAAGGCACTAGCAGATGTAGCTAATAAAGATACAGGAACGATACCAATGCACATTAGAAATGCACCAGCAGAAGGAATGTCAAAAGAAGGGTATGGTGTAGGATATAAATATCCACATGATTATCCAAATCATTGGGTAGAACAACAATATTTGCCTGATAAAATGTTAGGAACAAAATATTATATAAAAGATGATACAGTGGAAGATTAAATTGAAAATCCCCGGCTAAAACAGTCGGGAATTTTTATTTTATTATTTTTTTTCTTTAATAACTTCTGTAATAGCACCTAAGCTACTTAATGTATTTGTTGCTTCAAATGGAATAAATACTTTATTTGCTTCTCCATTAGCAACTTCTTTTAAAGTTTCTAGAGATTTTAATTGAACTAACTTCTCATCTGGTTTAGCTTTCATCATAGCATCATAAACCATTTGAATTTCTTGAGCTTTAGCTTCAGCTACCTGTTTAATTGCTTCAGCTTCACCGGCAGCTCTTCTAATTTTAGATTCTTTTTCTGCCTCAGCTTCTAGAATAGCAGCTTCTTTTTTACCTTCTGCTAATGTAATAGCAGATTGTCTTTCACCTTCAGCTTGTAGAATTAAAGCTCTTTTATTTCTCTCAGCATTCATTTGTTTTTCCATTGCGTCTCTGATGTCAGCTGGTGGAGTAATATCTTTAATTTCAACTCTGTCTACTTTACAACCCCATTGATCTGTTGCTTCATCAAGAATAACTCTTAATTTATCATTAATAGCATCTCTTGAACTAAATGTATCGTCTAAGTCCATTTTACCAACAATATCACGAATTGTAGTAATTGCTAGGTATTCAATACCTTTCTTTAAATTTTGAATTTCATAAACTGCTCTTGCAGGATCTGTAATTTTATAGAACACTACAGTATCAATAGTAATAGTAACGTTATCTTGTGTAATTACACCTTGTGGTGGAATATCCATAGTTTGTTGTTTTAAACTTACTACACTACGTACATGGTCAACAAAAGGAATAATAACTGTAAGACCAGCATCTGCTACCTTATGAAATTTACCAAGTCTTTCAATAATATATACCTCAGACTGTTTTACTATTTTAATTGTATTAAATGCAATAATTAAAATAATAACTAATAATGCGATTAAAACCCACATCATAATAAAAATCCTCCTTAAAAAATATATATAATAAATATTAATACCTAAAATGTTTGTTCAACTTTAGAGTCAGCTGTAACAACTGCCTTAACACCATCAATACTCAAAATTGAAACTTCAGTACCTTCGCTAATAACTGTTTCTCCATTAGATTTAGCAGACCAAACTTGACCATCAACCTTAATTTGGCCAACTCCTAATGTAGGGTTTATTTCTTTAACAACAATAGCTTTTTTTCCAATAATAGAAAAAGCATTAGTAGTTAAGTTGTTATCAGTTTTTCCAAGCTTTTTAGCTAAAGGTCTTGTACATAAAATAAATAAAGCAGAAGTAACTACAAACACAGCTGTTTGAATAATTAAGTTATCTGTAAAAAAGCTCGTTACCATAGCACATAAGCTACCTAAACCTAACCAAAAGATTAAAAAGCCTACAGTTGCTATTTCAGCAATAACAAAAATACCTGCTAAAATTAACCAAACATACCACATAAAATTAATCTCCTTTACATTGTAACATTTATATTATACTATATTCTAAAGCAAAAGGGAATATGTTTTTAAAAAAAATGTAACATCTTGCCAACTTTTTGATAAGATATTCTAAAAAATTTTGCTTATTAGCATTAAAACTATCCATAAAAAATTCAAAAAATCTATTGAAAATAGAAAAATGTTATAGTATTATAAAAGTAAAAAAATCTAAAGAAAAAATATAGAAAGAGGCACAAGATATGATAAAAGCTAAAACCTTTGCAAGAGTAGAGAGAGAGAGAGAGAGAGCCACAACTTTAATAAATAATAAACAAGCTAAGAAATTAGCTTTATTAAGCATATCAAAGGCAGACTATGAGCATAATAATGCTTGAAGTCTGTCTATTTTTGTATTCTAATAAAATTATCATAGAAGATGATTTTTAAGTAAAACAGATTTTAACATTAAAAATATATAAAAGCTAAAAATTGAAAGGTGGTGAAAACGAAGAATGAATTTAAAAGAGTTTAAACAAGTAAAATCAAAAGGAGGAGATAAGAAAATTATGAAAACAAAAATTAAACAAGAAAAAGGTATTACTTTAATAGCTTTAGTTATAACTATTGTAGTTTTACTAATACTTGCAGGAGTAAGTATAAATGCAATATTTAGTGAAAACGGAATAATAAACAAAGCAAAAGACGCCCAAAACAAAATGAATCAGGCAACACAAAATGATTTGATAGGATTAAATGAATTAGATAAATTAATAAGTAG
>ULNA01028816.1_pt1 | contig 9889 bp, 21 predicted proteins | sample 1951801 | NCBI WGS metagenome assembly ULNA01 (sample SAMEA4835565, study PRJEB28245) | human gut metagenome | biome: gut microbiome; material: fecal sample | place: Denmark | collected 2008
AATAGGCTCTTTGGGAAAAATTTGATAAAGATTCATAATATCCTCCTTAAAACAAGTTGTGGTCAGCCATGTAACACAGCATACTCTGCATCTTAGGAGTGAGATACGGATTGTGAACAACAGTGTGAATATCTCCACGCTTTGCAGAAGTCTTACGGAAAATCCACTTACTACGCTCATCAGACCACTTAATCTGAGTTGCTTCAAATTCGTCCTTGGCTTTCTGAATGGTCTCGTACAGACTTACCCAGTCACTAAAGGTAAAATTGCTATCCTTATCTGTAGAAGAAGCATAACAAATCTGTCCCATTACATAAGACAGCCCATAAGAGTCATAGTTCTTCTTTGTCAAACGCTTTTTAAGAGCGGCCTCTGCCCCTTCCATATAGCGAGCAATAGTATAGGAAGTTAGCTTTTCATTATCTTTAGAAGCAGTAAGATAAGTGTAAAGGTCTCTCCAAAGAGTTTCGTAATTATCTCTCTTAGTCATTGTTTTTATCCCCCTTAATTTTATTCAGATACTCAGCAACTTCGCGTCCAAGATTAGAGCTTGCGCAGAAAACAATTGCTCCAAGAACCAACGTCTGAATAACTTCCATTAAAAACAACTCCTTTCATTTACTATGATTAGTATACCATAGGCGAAAGGAGTTGTCAATAGGTTTTTAGTTAATTTTCGTATTTATCTCCATATTCTTCCTCGAAAGTAAGAATGTTTTTGTCGTGGTCCCAATAAACATGGAGATAATGATTACGCCATGAGCAACTATTACAAAAGGCATGAAGAATTAGCCTTAAAGTCTTATCTTCTTTTAGCTTTTTGCCCTCTTTACACCAATTACCATTTCCACATTTCTGCCAATTATCAATATCTCCCGAAGGAGGAAGAAAATTAAGTGTATAATTTAGTTCGGTGTTAATTAAATAATCGCTAATATTAAGAGGCTCTTCGTTGATTTCTTTGACAAGATTGTTGTAAATATTGTAAGGGAGAACATAATTTTTGACTTCTTTGATAAACTGCATTTCATACTGAAATGCAAAAGATTTTACACAAATTTCAGGCATGGCTTTCCCTCTTTTTAAGAAGCTCGACATAAAAATCACAATAATTTTCAATTCGGTCAACTAACTCATAAGCATAATCATAGTCATATTCCTTAGCCTTAGCAATGATATACGCAATTTCATCTGTGTTAATTTTAAGACCAGCAGAAATAAAAACAGAATTAATACAAGCAATGACACAAGAATCGAAGATGTCATCTGCATTTTTCTGAAACTTTTTATTCTTGGCTTTAATTGAATCTACTGTCTTATTGTACTCAATTACAGCATTGCGATTCCATTTAACACTCTTGTCTTCGTCAAAAACATAATCAGCATCATGCTTATTTGCGCCACTAATATAAGGGGCATTAAAAGGAGAGGGTGAACTACTATCACGCACAATATTTCTGAATTGCCAAAAATCTTCAACTTCGTCCCAATACTGCACATCTTTACGAATAACGGCTATATTAGAAGCATCAAGGTAACAAGTCCACTCAACAATCTGAGGAAGAACAATCTCAAATTTAGGATTGCCATCTTCTTTGATTTTCATTTCGATGGTAGCGTCAATATAATCCATAATTAACTCCTTAGATTTTTTTGCGTGTGCTGAAATAGCGACACTATTATTAAAAACTTCCTTCTTCCATGCAGGCCAAGAAGTCTCAGCCGTTTTTCGAGTTGTGCTATAAATAGGTGAATAATTTTCAACCTTTTCAGATGATTGCGCGGTGCTTTTGTTATTTAAATTTTCATCGTCCTTGGGGTCAGCAGGTACATGAAAACCATTTACTGTCACCCATACACCATCTTTCTTTTCACGCACTTGGCTTAAATCCATAGCTACACAACAGGCATGAGCAAGAACAAGGTCTGGGTCAGAAGACTTTTTAACATTACGATTAAAAGAGTCAAAGAAATCATACATGGCAAGCTGAGGAGAATCCGCCGTAGACATGAAGTCTTTAAAAGCAGACTGAATATAGTTGTAAAGAATGTTCTTATTGTAATGCTCAATAGGAGTTTCACTCATGTTAGAAAGATATTCTGCTGTTGCGTTGAGATAGTAATCCCCAAAGCGGTCTTCGGTCTCTGTGTGACGCTTAAGGCTAATGATAAAATCGTTTGTCTGCTTATCCATTTTAGTCCTCCTTAAATTAAATCCCAATAACAAATTTCTTCCCAATTATTATGCTGAATAATATTTCGCATATTTTGAACTCCAACTGAATTCATGCTATGAATATGAATGGGGAAAGTTACAATCTTTTTATTAGCTTTATGTTCTTGTTCCTCTAACCACTTAAGAATATTGATATAATCTCCTCCAAATTGATTGTAAATGCCACTGTCGTGGTCAAGAGAAATGCCATAAATATCAGGATAATTAGCGAGAATCATTTCTTTAGCCGCATTAACTGAATAGGCTTGGCACCAATCCTCTGGGGCAGGTCTAATATCATCAACCCAAAGTTTCATTAAAATTCACCCTTTCTAAGTTCAGCTTCGATTGAGTGAAGACAAGCTTTTTTGTTTGCGTTAGAGTCTTCCCAAAACTTGATTGCCGAATCTTCAATGTAGTAATAAAGTTCGTCCCAAGCAGAATAATTTTTTCCGCTAAGCTCTGGTAGATTTTTATAAATAATAGTAACAGCTAAAATAGGTTTAAACCCATATTTGTCGCACCAAGTTTTAAAGTCTGAATTGTAGCAACGATACTCTTCGCCATTGTGCTTAAAATCTTTTAAAAGCTGTCCGAGTCTATCAATAGGAACTAAATCATCTGTGCTTGTATATTCAAGATAAATTCCGTTAATATCATAGCAAATAGAGGCGGAATAGCTTTGCCAAACGATATGCCCATAATTACGCACCCAAACAACATGACCGACATTAGGAAATGCAAAGTTTAGAATCTGTGCGAAATAGTAGCAATAGCCATTTTCAAATACATTGTAAAGAGAATCTTCTTCGGAATCTTCTGTTGCCTTATCGTGCATACCGCCAATAAAAGAGAGAAACTTTTTTACTTCTTCCTGTTCTCCCTCTTTCCAACCACCAGAATTAGTAGCGAGTCGATTGGCATATTTTAAAGCATCGGAATACCAATTATTCATGTTAATTCTCCTTTACGGCAATCTTCTTTTCATATCTAAGAGCAATCACCCAAGTGAGGATGCAAGCTACACAATAACCGATAAAGGTAGAATTAAATCCGTTCTTAAAAAGAAAAGATACTGTGACAATCAAAGCGAAAATTCGAAGCATCAACCATCCAAATCTCATATCAAGCTTCATAAAAGTAACCTCCTTAGATTTACTGTGATAATAATATCACAGACTAAGGAGGTTGTCAATAGAGTTTTATAAAAAAGTTTGTAAATTACCAAGAAATTGTAATGGAATCGTCATTAGTTGAATCCTTTACATAAAAGCCTTCTTCTTTTAAATATTTTTCTAAGCCATAAAAATAAGATTCGTGGGTAGCATAATCTTGTAGAATATTATCTTTTTCGTTTTTTGAAAAATAATAAGGAAAACAGACATATAAAACATGATAACCCCTGTAATTAACAGCTTCTGTATAATAAGGCTTAGTTGGAGATAGATTAGATTTTTCAAAATAATATTTAATAATTACTCCATTTTCGCCTTTTTCTGCTACTTTTTTAATAGTATCAAAAACAAACTGGTAAAAAGGAGTTTCTTTCCATTCTTTGATGTGAGCCTTATAAAAAGACTTCTCGTTGTCCTGTTGCAATTTTAGTGACTTTTGAGATAAAACCCTCATTTTATTTGCTAAATTGTTGTCTGTATTGGGAGTTTTTACAATGATAATAAAAATGAGAAGCACTAAAAGATAAAGAACATAAGATACTGGCATTTAATCATCCTCCTCATTCTCTTCCCAAGTCGTTTCCAACAAATCTCCAAAAGTGTAGCCCATTTCCTTAAAAGGACGAATATAAGCCCTTTGTGCTTCTGTTAGCCTGACATGATTAAAATAAGCATAATAAATCCTGTATTCATGGTCAAGCAAAGAGAATGTCAAGTGTAACCACCCATGAGCAAGCAAAACATCATCAGGCGCATTTCCTCTTGCATTAGTATAAGAATAACCAAGCTTATCGCAAATTTCACTGGCAGAAGAAATATGGTCAAAGCTATTACATTCTACTAATTCACCATCAGGAGAAAGCCAACCTAATTTAAATTCAATGTGTTTGGGCATAAATATAATCTCCTACAAGCGTATTAAAATAGTTTGCAATGTCAGCGGGAGAAGAGTATGGTTCAAGCTCAAGAAATCCACCAAGAGCATTTTGATATTCTTTCTCTTTTACAAAAAGATAAGAAATTTTATCAATTTCTCCAAGCGTACTTTCTTTTGGATAGATTTTAAATTCAACTTTTGGATAGATTTCAAATTCAAAATAAAAGTCACGGTTGTCAGGGGTAGTCTTGTTATATAGACTGATTTGAAATTGAATAGAATTTCTGTAAGTGGGAAAAACTTCCCAAGGATATTTTGTCCCCAAGTGTACTGCAATAGCTGCACAAAAATTCACAAACTCAAAGTTAAAAGGGAGAGTATTTTCTCCTCCCCAACCTTCTGAGAGAGTTAGAAAATCTAAAGTTTTTCTTTGCAATTTTTCATTATATTTCTTACCGCTCATTTTCTTCCTCCCAAATAGAATAAAGATAGGCAAAAAACTCGTAATGTTCTTTATCCTCAAAATAAGGACGAAGAAAATTCTTTTGGCTTTCGGTGAAATGAGTTGTTTCTCTCATTCCAACATTAATAACTGGTCCGCCTTTAAGATAGGTATAACTAATTCTAAGCCAACCCCTTTTAATAAGTTCTTCATCAGGCAAGAAAAACTCTTCTAAGCCTAACATAGAACAAAGTTTTTCACTCATTCCATCATGCTCTCCCCAAAACACAGGAGTAAAATCTCCGTTAGGAGCTAACCAACCAGATAGTTTTTTCTTATCAGACATTAAGTTTACCCCCATTCAAAAGTTTAGGATTTCTAAGAGGACAATTTTTATTAGAGCAAACAGGAAAGTGCATATTCATTTTTCCGTTAGGATACTTCGCTTCTGAATATGCCAGACAATGAAGTTCCCCATCGGGAAAGGGGTCAGCATAAATACAAATATTATTTGGAGCAGTCATAAACAAAACCTCTATTCTCTGGTTTGATACTATCTTACCACAAGAACAGAGGTTTGTCAAGAGTTTATTAATTATATTTTTCTACCCATTTCCAGCCATAAGTAAATATTCCAAGAGTTTCATCATGTATGGGAAAGTAAACTTCTTGTACGGTATATGTGGTAGGAACAATAGTCCCTATACATTTAACTTTAACTGGGCGAGTAATCCATTTTTCGCTTGTCTCACTTACATCAATAACTTCTGTTGGGGTTGGACTGTAAGCTTTGTGCTGATTTACAGGGACATATACATAGTATTGTCCATTACAATCTGATAAAGCAATCAAGCATCTTTTAATTGAAGTAGAAAAACATACTCTTTTTTGTTTTGTGTCTTCAAAGCCCCACACCGCTGCTTCTGGAATACAAGGTGTAAGAACTGTTAAATCGGGGATATGAGACAAATGGAACAAGTTATGATAGAATCTTCTTCGATTTTTAGTCATAAGACAAAACCTCTAATCTTTTGCGATACATCTAATATACCACAAAGGTAGAGGTTTGTCAATAGTTTTTTCAGTTATTTTCTGTCAGTTTAACTTCATATAGTCCATTTGGAAGTTCACGAATGTAATAAAAGTTGTTTTTTATTTGGTTGTAACTTGCTGTATCATCAATGGAAATTGTATAAATAGTTTCTGGCGGTGCTTTCCATTCTTTATAAGTTAAAAATGTCACACATATTGTCAGCACAAATAATAAAGAATAAACAGCAACAGAAGAATATTCCTTATCAGACATATTTACACATATGAAGCATAAAAAAGCTAAAGAAAGAAGCGCAAAAAGAATAAGAGGAAATAGGGCAAAAACGTGATTGGATATTTCTGTGCCTAAAATAGTTACGCCCTGAATAACAAAATCGTTCATTAATCCAAATCTCCCTTTTTAACTTCCATGTAAGACCAATTGTTAGGATTATTATCAATTGCTCGAATAGCCTTTGCGATAGTCTTGGTCATGCGTCTACGATAAGTGTGCCAAAATTCACGCGAAAAAGACTTATGCTTTACACTTGGATTACAGCGGAATGCATAAAATTTGTTGAAAAATTTGTTGGCTGTATTAAGACCTTCGAAACGCAAATAGACAGTAGCATCGTTTACAGCAAAAGAGACTTCCATCTTTACACCATAATACTCAAGACAAAAATTGGTAGGAGACCTATTCAAACTCGCATTTTTAGCCCAATCGCAGAACATTCGAGAAAGATTTGCCAGCGACTTAATATCTTTTTTTGCCGCATCAGTAAGAATATGTCTTAGTTTAGGAGTAGAGTTGCGTTTAGGAGTATGACCAAATTCATTGACGTTGTGAGTAATAGTGGGGGTTTGTGGGGAAGTAGACCATAGATTGCTGGTTGTATCTGTCAGATGCTTATTATTTTCGGTCTTATTGGCAATATCATCAGAATGAGAGTCCATCGTCTCAAGATAAGAATTAATAGCCTTAAAAATTTTATATTCAAATTTAGTGAAGATTAGTCCCCCAATGGCTTGTTTGTCTTCAAGTGAAATATTTCCGTAACAATTTACAATATCAATCAAATATGTGCGCAAATCTATCAAATCGCCGCACGTTAGATTTGTAGGAATTTTACGAATATTTTTAAATAGATAATTTTCCATTTTAGTTCTCCTTTAGAACAATAGTTGTGAGATTATCTTGCTCAGATTCAATAGTGTAATTTTGAATAAGAGTTTTATAATCTGCATTATCTTCAATATACACTACATAAGAAATTGGCTCGGGGATAAAATCTTCTTGGTTTTTCTTTTCACCGTGGTAAATAATTAAAGATGGAACTATACAGCCCACAAAAATCATGATAAAATACAGCGTTAAAATTTTGTCTTTTAAACCAAACCAGAAGAAAGCTACTATTAACGCAACACAAAAGCTTAATACTAATAAAAAATACGCAATGACACCAACAATAATCGGTGTGTTATATGTGGTATAATTTGTGGTCAGCCAAGTAACACCCTCAACATTCACAGGCAACATAATAAAATTCTCCTTTTAAATTTAATAGTTAGGCTGGCAGAAAATAAAAACACTTCCATTATTAAGGTCGCTACCTTCCACAAAAAAACTATTAAATTCTGTAATCAAATCAGCAATAAAACGGCTGTTTTTTAGTTCGTTGGTGTAAATAAAGATATTTTTAAATCCATAGCCCATCGTCGTAGCATAAATGGTCATAGCAATTTTCTTAGTATCACTATCTTCATTCCATTCCAAATTAAAACTACGGTGAGATAATGTTAGATAGTCATTGATAATAAAAGCGCAATTGTCTTTTTCTGCGGTATTCTCACTGGGAAAATCGTTCATTAGACTTTCCATTACTTTAGCTTTCCCTTGATAACCCTCAATAGTAAATACGTTCATATTATACGTTCCTTTAATTTTAATTGTGCTCAGAGTTAAAAGCCTGATGAATCTGCTCTGCATAATGGAAGATTGGCTCTCTAAAACCAATCAGCGTGTTGGTTTGAATAAATCTGTCTTGGAGCTTAAGCGTTTGGAATTTATCCAAGCCAGTAATTTTATTGTTTTCCCAATCCCATTTGTGGACTTCAAAATCCTCTTCACAAGTATCGTCCACAATGAGAAAGTTAATGTTTTCTTCGTAATGAATATCAAGCCACGCCTGAATTTCGTCTCCTCTGGTAGCTCCACAGTATCTTGAATAATCTGGGGTTTTTCCAAGAATTTCAATCCCTTGCCTAAGTCCGCCATTGATGAGGCATTCCTTGTAATTATATTCCCATCTCCATGAAGAAGTAACTACAATATGATAATTATATTTTTGACAAAATTCAGAAATCCATTGAACACATTGGAAATCATTTACTTTGTTGTTACTGGGGAAGTTATAAGTGCAAAGCATTCTGGAAGGGTCTGTTGGATGAGGACGCCATTGAGGAGTGTTTACCACTCCATCATAGTCTAAGAAAAGAATATTCATGTCATATCCCAACCTTCAAAATGAAAATTTTTCTCAAAGATTTCTGCTTTAACAGAATAAGGGAAGCCATATCTTCCTCTTTTTACAAGATAGTCTCCCATGTGAACAAAATCCATTTCTTCATAAGTATCATGCGTTCCATCTACAATAAAAAAAGTATTTTCATCATGGGGGTTAAGTTCTATGTTGTAGTCACCTACAAACTTTTTAACTTCCTCCCAATTATCTTCTTTCCAGCGAACAGCCAGATATTCTTCAGGAATAATCTTAGAATACTTCTTAATCATAAAATAACCTCCCTTGATGGTTTACTACCGTTAGTATAACACGGTTTTACGCACCTGTCAAGGGAGATTAAAAAATTATTTGTTAATTTTTACATGAAATTTTTCGATATTCTACACCACAATATTCACATTTGCGGCGAGAGGAATTAACTGGTGCTCCACAAGAAGGACAATGAGTAGGATATTCCAATTTGTCTGTCATAGGAGGACAATCGTAATCCAAAGAGCTTGGTACGTTACCAATTTCAACTGCTCCATCTTCTGTCCAAACCATCATTGAGTTTCCTATTCCACCACTGCACCAAATATCTCCGATATGAGGATTTTCAGGAGGGTCTTTACCTACAAAAAGGAAAGAATTTAATTTTGCTGATTCCATTTTAAAATAGCTCCGTTTATAGAATCCTCAGAAATCATTTTATTGGGAAATTTATGCAAGTGGTTCTTGCACTTTTTGTTTTGGCAGCTTACTGTATAAAAAGCAGGAACTTCAATGCGCTCTGTTTGCGTTTTGTAAATATTCCCAGAAATTTTTCGGCTAACATCTTTTATAACATAACGAGTAATAAGCGGATAGATTTTTGGAGATTTTCCGCAAAACTTACATGGATTTAGCTTATCCATTGAGAATAGTGTCCTTTGTAATGCCCACAGAAGTCATAGCTTTGATGCGAGAAAGTTTTGCTTCTGTCTGTGCTCTTTTAAGCGCATCATCCCTATTATCATAGAGGTCTTCTTCCACATAATTTGCCTCATGTAACATAATAGAGTTTTTAACGTAATAAGTGGTTTGAGTTTCGCCATTTTCTTTTACTTGATAGTAAATTTTTACAATAGTTCCCTGTGCAACAGTGTATGAATAATAAGAATATTCTTTAAAATGCTTTGCTCCCCTATAAAGAATTCCTGCTGTGCAGTCTTTACATTCAGGACAAAGATATTTTACGGGGTCAGTAACATCTTGCGGAAGATTGTTTTTTTCTGCATCAAGTTCAATATATCCCTTACCATTACAACGAGGACAACGAGCTTTCTTTTCAGAGTTGTATTCTGCGCGAACGTAAAAAACCGTTTCGCCAATATCAAACTTAAAGGACGGATGCTCCATTTTCTTTTTAGCTAATTCTTTATTGAGAGCTTCAATTAGCCCATCTTTAGCTAAAAGGTCACTGTTTTTATTTGTCAGTTCTCTACGCAAGCTGTCATAACTTGCTTTAAGGTCTTGATAAGCGTCAGATTCTTTCGCAATCTTGTCTTTATATTCCTCTTTGATTGCTCCAACTAAATGCTCAATAAGAGTGTCGGTTTCAGCATCAATTTCAGGAAACTTTGCTTCATCAAAATACTCAGGCGG
>ULNA01037382.1_pt1 | contig 9882 bp, 8 predicted proteins | sample 1951801 | NCBI WGS metagenome assembly ULNA01 (sample SAMEA4835565, study PRJEB28245) | human gut metagenome | biome: gut microbiome; material: fecal sample | place: Denmark | collected 2008
CTAAACCATTAACATTTATTCTTTTAGTAAGTGTTCCAGTACCTGTGATACGATAAGTCGAAGATCCTAATATTTTATTAAATAGTGGATCATTAACATTTACCTTAGAAACAGTTACACCGCTTGCATTAAATGAACTCAACGTTTGATTACCTAGTAAATTATCAGTTCTATTTGTTTCAACAACTCCACTATTTGATTTTAGAACTTTAGTTTCACTATCATACTCAGTTTCTACAACATTGCCTTCATCATCCATTTCAAACAAAGGTAAATCGTTACTATCAAAGAAATAATATGCATGTTGTCCTTTATAATCAGTTAAAGTTGTAACATTATCTTCATATTTAATACTTGAAAGATGTCCATTACTAAAACTTGTATCATATCCATCAATATATGAAATAACACGACCAGACTCAATGTTAAATTTCATTCTATAGCCACTCAAATCATCATAAACAATAATAGTATTATCGTTAAAAGATAATGATGTGGTTGCAACAGTACTTGTTCCATTTTTGTATACAAGTCTAGAAATATATCCATTTGTATAGTTAATTTCTACCTTATTAACTAGTTGATTATCGTGATAATAAGCTACACTTGTAATATATGAATTACCATTTTTAGTAAAACGAATTTCATCGCCTTTTCCATTACTAATTACTTTGGTTGCAGCAACAAAATTTGTAGTAATCATATCTCCATTTTTATACTTAACTTGTATTGGATAATTTTGATGTGTATTAAAAAAATTCGTATTATCATATTTATCTTTAACTTCATAATGATAGATTAGACCATATTCATCATCAATAATCTTTTTACATTCAAGATTGGTTTCTTTATTGTAATAATTATTTGAAGATAAATACTCATCAGTTGAACCATCAAAGTTTTTAATTATATTTTTATTTGATGCAGTTGTTATTTTAGAATAGAAATTAAGTTTACAACCTTTACCAAATAATTCTGCATCATTACTATCTTGTAAATTAAATACTAAACTTGTTTCAATTGGGCATAGTCCAACTGTAGTAATTAGTGGTAATGTAATATGAAGATTTGCATCTTTCTTATTTGTATTTATGCTTACCTCTGCAGCATTACCAACTGCTAAAGAAATTTGTTTTGTATAATTCTTTAAACCCTTATTCATGTTTAATCCTCCTAATTTTTAAAATATTTTTTTAACATAAGGTGTCTCTTTAATAAAATCGTTATTTAAATATTCACTAACCTCAGTGATATCTATAAAACGATTAAATTTTTTAAAATAATAGTTTTTAATAAATACGATATTTGATTCTTTTTCTTCTTTTAATAAATCTAAAGAAAATGAAATTAACAAATCAATATCCGAATCAATTCTATTAATTCCTTTTGCAAATGATCCAAATATTGAAATACTTTTGACTTTTAAAACATTCATTAAATAGTCCTTATCTTCAATAAACGTATTTCTTATTTCTTCAATTGTTACTTCCCTTAAATTTTTGTAATAAGTTTTATCTTGATATTTACAATTCTCAATAATCTTCATAAAAAAAGCATACATATTTGTTTTACTATCATTTTTGTATTTTTTTCTTAATTCAAAATATTCTTTATAGTCACTTGGATTTAAACTTATAGTTGCAATCCCGTTTTTCACTAAAACATAATTAAATAGCATTAATGATATAGCAGTCTTTTCCATATCATTAAATTCATCCATTTCATCATACGCTCTTAAATGAAAATCAACTGCAGATTCAAAAGATGGGCAATCAATATATTCAAAATATACTTTTGTCATTCTTAAAATAATTGAATAATCTATTGTTTTGCCAAATAGTAAAAAGAAAAATCGATTTAACAAATCATTTGAAAATACATTCTTTGCATTTGATAATAAAAACCAATATGCATCGTAATATGATTTAAATTTTTCTTCCAGGTCACTATTATAAGAATCTTCACCATAAACAACTTTTTTAAATCTATCATGATGAAAATCATACCCATATACCTTAAAAAGCTTTTCAAGAAAACCTGCAATTCGTTTTCTTACTAAAAGTTCTTTTCCTTTATATTTATCTAAATTGTACATATAATATTTCCTCATTTCTTTTTTAATTTTTTATTATGTTTATTCTCAAATAGTACTCCATTACCTCTCCATACAATTTTCTACAATGCCATAGTATAACAACTATCTTTATTAGCAACTATTTCTTACTATCATCAACTATCAAGTTTTTATTGATGCTTGATTGCTTATTTAATAGCAGTTCTTTCTCCATTTTTTCTATCTCATCAATTGCTTTTTTATACTGTTTGCACTTCTTGCATAAGTATTGCTTGCCCCTAACATAGGATGAGCTGTTAACTAGTGTGCAACACCATGCACATTGAGGGTGATAGCACGGAAATCCTCCTTCATAAGACAATGGTATTCTATCTTCCTTAGCTTCCTTATAGCTCATTTGCATCACCAGTTTTTTTAAGCATCTCAAGACCTTTGGCGTGGAGTCTATAAACCGTACTCACTGCATAATTCATATGTTTAGCGATATCATCCCAACATTCTTTAAGTATGTATCTATATCTAATCACCATTGCCATTTCATCATCTATTGCATCAAGCTCATCATCAAGCTCTCTCATCTTTTCATCTATCTTTACAAGTACATCTTCCAAAACTTCCTCAGCCTCTATTTTTTTGTAGACCCATTTGACAAAGGGAGCCTCATTGTTTCTTGTACCATCAACGACTTCTCTATCGTAATTAGGCCCTGGCACGCTTTGACTCATTCTGTCATAATGCATTATAAGTTCCTCAAGCCTTGCTTTCTTCTTCTCTAAATCCTTTAGCTCGATTATTATTTTTGGCTTTTCCATATTTGCTTACCTCCCTTTCAAACTAACTTTTACTGCATTTATTAATGCACCTTGAACGCAGTCTTTTCTTTCTAATGCTTTAAGGATTTCTTCATCAATTGTACCTTTAGTGATAATATGCTCTATAACAATAGTGCTTGCTTTTTGACCTTGCCTATAAAGTCTTGCATTTGTTTGCTCGTAAAGTTCCAAACTCCAAGTAAGACCAAACCAAATAAGTGTTGAACCACCACTTTGAAGATTAAGTCCATGTCCTGCAGATGCGGGATGAATCAAACCGACTTGAACTTTGCCTTCATTCCATTTTCTAATTGCGGATTCGGTTTTAATTTCTTCAAATGGAATATTTAATTCTTTCAGTCTTTTGCCAATTCGCTCTAAATCATGTTTAAACCAATAAGCAACAAGAACCGTCTTTCCATATGCTTGTTCTATTAAATCTTCTAAAGCGTCAAGTTTCCGATTGTGTATATTAAGTGCAATATGATCTTCTGTGTAAATTGCACCATTAGCCATTTGAGATAATTTATTTGACAAAACTCCTGCATTACTTGCACTTATATCGTTGTCACCTAAACTTAATACTAAATCGTTTTGCAAAGCTTTATATTTGGTTATTTCTTCTTCAGACATTTCAACCTTTACTTCATTTTTAATTAAATCAGGCATTTGCAAGTAATCATTTGACGTCATCGAAATACTAATGTCAGAAATTTTATCGTAGATGGTTTCTTCTGCAAAAGGTAATGGCTTATACGAATAGATAATTGTTCCATTTCGCCTATCAGGTGCAAAGTAGTTATTTCTATAATGAGTTATAAACCTTCCTAGTCTTTTTCCATAATCAAGCAACTTATATTCACTCCAAAGATCCATAAGTCCATTTGATGCAGGAGTTCCTGTAAGTCCAACAATTCTTTTAGCTAGTGGTCTAACCTTCATAAGGCTTTGAAATCTTTTTGATTTACCATTTTTAAAAGATGAAAGTTCGTCAACTACAATCATATCGAATTTAAAATCGCATCCACTTTCTTCAACTAACCACTGAACATTTTCACGATTAATTATGTAAATATCTGCTTTTGTTTTGAGTGCAGAAATTCTTTCAAATTCAGTTCCAACAACAATTGAATATTTAAGTAGTTTTAAATGCTCCCACTTTTCTATTTCATCTTTCCATGTCGTTTTTGCAACCCTTAAAGGTGCGATTATTAAAACCTTGTTTACATCAAAGGAATCAAATAATAAATCATTAATGGCAGTCAATGTTATTATCGTCTTGCCTAACCCCATTGAAAGCAAAATTGCAGATTCGTTGTGGTTTTCTATAAACTCAGTTGCATAAATTTGATAATTATGTGGATTGTATTTCATCAATGATTCCTCCTATGTCTTTTTCATTATCTAAAACATAAACTTTAAAGCCTAACGACCTTAACTGCCTATGCCTTAAAAGTTGTAGCTTTCTTGGCTTTTGATTTGGAGCTTTTACCTCAACAAATGCAATTTTGCCAAGTGCAAGTAATATAATTCTATCTGGTACTCCATCAAATCCAGGTGATACAAGTTTCAATGCAAGCCCACCACGAGCTTTTACTGCTTTTATTAACTTTTTTTCTATTGTTTTTTCTTCCATAAGATAACCTAACTACAAGGTCTATCAACCTCGTATATAAAACTTTTCTATATACTAAATTTTTTGGTCATATATAAAAGTTAGTATAGAGACATTGTTAGACCTTGTAATTTAGTGATTTCTAGTTCAAAAAGTCCTCAAAATCGTTAAAAGCATCTTCTTTGATTTTCAAACCTTTAAAGTATCTTTTACGATTTTTCTCGAATCTTGTAAATCCGTTCTTCTCTAAAGCATTATAAAAGTCAGTAGTACTTCTTGTGTATTCGCTCATATCGGTACAATAGCGTTTGTAGTTTGAGTATAAAGCATTTGAACTTTCAGTGAATTTATCACCTACTTCACAACAATCGTCTAAGAAATGATGGAACCAGTCATTTTGTTCACGATAAGTGCCTATTGCATTAGTCACACATTTTGGCGTTTCTATATGAAAGCCATTATTAATTACTTTTCTTGCACCTTCAATTACCCAACCTAAGATATATTCACCTGCATTTTCACATAAGTAATCAGCATAATTTTTAATATCACCACTGCCTGTTAACTTATTATTAAAAGGAATTACAATTAGTCTTCGCCAAATTCCATCATCATTTCCACTTACTCTAGGTAAATGGTTAGTGTATAAAACAAGGGTATGGCATGGCGTAAAATAGAATGGATCTTTATACTTCTTTTCAGCATTAACCTCATCTGTGGAACATAGTTGCTTAACAATTGAGTCGTTTAATCTCGCACCCTCTTGTGATTCACTAGCAATAAGTAATCTGCGACCATTTATTTCTGCCATTTCAGGTTTAATGTTACGTTTGCATCCAACTGTTAAAGTATCAGCAGATATTTTTCCACTATAATTTCCAAGAACCCTGAATATAGAATTCCAAAACGTTGATTTACCATTACCACCATCGCCATATGCAACTATTAAAGCTTCAACATATACTTTTCCAATAACTGCAAGGCCACAAATTTGTTGAACATAATCAATAAGTTCGATATCTTTTGCAAATATTTTATTTAAGCAATCAAGCCATAAATTTTTACCCTTATCACTGGGTGAGACTGAGGTACATTTTGTTATGTAATCGTGTGGATCATGTTCCCTTAAACTAGACACACCTTTTCTTAAATCCAATGTGCCACTAGGCGTATTAAGTAAAAATTCATTGCCGTTAAGTTCTTTAGGATCTATTTCAATCATTGGTTTAACTTCTTTAAGAACAGCAGTAATATACTTTGAGTCTCTACGTTTCAATACAAATTGATAATACGTCAAAGCATCCCTATATTTTTTTAGTGCAGCAAGTTGCTCTTGAGATAATTGCTCTTCGAGTTTTTTACCTGCTTTAAGTGCGACATCAATTTGAGTACCTAACTTTTCAAACTTGTCTTTGGCTTTTAACATATCACTTATTGCCTCGGCAAGTTGACGTCTCGTAAGTTCTTGTGCTACTCGTTGTCCTCCTTCTTCGGATTCTTTCCAATAACAACTGTTAAACCATAAGAAATGTGTTGCGGGACTGTATCTTAATTCATTTGAAAAATAATTAGTAAGTATAACAGCTTGTCCTACATCGGTATAATCTGATGGTTTATAAGAATTTGAGTCATTGTATTTTGATGGTTGAATATAACTAGGATTTGAAGATATCTTTTTGTAGAATTTTTTAGCACTAGACCATATAAGCTTAAGCTCACTATCTTCAAGTGGAGGAACGCATTTACTAGCCTCATCTAGAAAAGCGGAATATGCATCTTCTGTATCACCATATCGTTTAAGAATTCTTGAAGCAAAACGAGACATAGTATTATTTCTCGAACCTTGTTTTATTGATTTTATATCTTTATCAAACTCTTCTTCCTCTTCATCTAGAAAGTCAGTAAGGTTAATATCACCTTTTACATACATTACATTTGCATCTTCAGTTCCAAAGAAAAACCTAGCAGAATCCATAGCGTTCTTATCAAAGTAAGGAAATAAAGAAGATACTCTTTTCTTTAAATTTGCGTATTCAACCGCATCGGTTATTTGCCTAATAGGAAATAAACAATGAAACTTAGGTCTTGCCGTTTTTCCACCTTTGTCCTTCATATGATTTCTGCTATAATGGATACCTATTTCAACACCAGGAAAAGCTGCAATAACATCGCTAGGCGTAATCCAATCATTAGGCTCATCTGAATGATCATTATCACAATCAAAAGGCAAGCAATCAGAATATAAAAAGTTATCATTATTGCGATAATTGTTTTTATAAGCAACACAAACATAATCTTTTGAAACTGCCATTTTAAGTAATTCTTTATCTTTAATTTCAATTTTATTTGGATATAAGCAATTAGCTGCTACACCCACAACATTTGAGTTATAAATATTAAACATTAGTTTTCCTCCTAGTCCTTTTTATAAAAATTGCATTCATAACCATCTGCGTTAAGTATCAAATCTTGACACCAATCAGGACTTTTTGACATCAAACTAGATATGTGCTCTACGGTTTCATCCATTGGTGCTTCAATAATTAATTCATCATGCACGTGTGCAACAATGCGATAATCTTTTAGGGTTTTCATTGCATAACACAAGATATCCCTTGCTGTTGCCTGAACGATGTTTTCAACAAGCTTTGGTCCATATGTTTCTATACGCTCCCATTTTTTAGTAGCACCAATTCCTTCATAAGTAATACTTTCACTACCATATTTGTTCGTTTCGATTCTTGGCTTTACATAAGCTAACTTCCTACCACTTGGCAATGTAATAAAAAGCATTCCGCTCTTGTATTCAAAAATAAGTCCATGCGTAGTGGTAACAGTCTTTTGTTCAATTGCCTTTTTGCTGGCTCTATCTACCGCCCACCAAAACTCAACAATATTTGGTGATGCTTTTCGCCAAGCAGTAACAATTGACTGAAGTTCACTTTCTTTAATTCCCATATCTAAAGCACCCATAGCGGTTAATGCACAAACACCTCCGCCGTATCCACAGGCAAGTTCTGCAACTTTACCCTTTTGCCTTAAGTGTCCATTTATTCCATGCTTAACAACCTGAACACCAAACATAGCACTAGCACTTTGGCAGTAGATATCCGCTCCATTTTTAAAGGCATCAATTCGCCACTGCTCTTTAGAAAACCAAGCAATAACTCTAGCTTCAATAGCAGAAAAGTCAGATACTATAAATTTGTATCCTTGTTTTGGTATAAAAGCTGTTCTTATAAGTTCTGATAATGTTGATGGGATATCTTCATAAAGCATTTTTAATGCATCTACGTTTCTTTGCTTTACAAGTTCTCTTGCCTTATCAAGATCAGGTAAATGGTTTTGAGGAAGATTCTGCAACTGTATAAGCCTTCCACTAAATCTTCCACTCCTATTTGCTCCGTAAAATTGAAACATTCCATGAGCACGGTTATCATTGCATCTTGCATTTTTCATAGCGAGATACTTTTTAACCGATGATTTTGACAGTTGTTGTCTTAATGATAAAACCTCTACGATTTCACCGCTTTTCACACTTTCCTTAAGTTTTGCTACATTCTTCTTCCCTAAGTCATCAACATCGATACCAAATTTTAAAAACCAGGTTTTAAGTTGTACTACTGAGTTTGGATTATCAAGTTCAGTTAAGTTTTGCATAATACCAAGAAGCTTTTTTCTTATTTCTTCATCAATGGAAATGGCATTATTTACAAGAGTCATATCAAGGTTGATTCCTCTATCATTTATTACTTGATCTAGGTGATATTCATCCCATACAAAATCAGGAACAGGATATTTAATAATCCTATTATGGATTTCTATTTCAACCTCAACATCTCGTTTGTTATATGTTTTAAACACACTCCATTTTGAAGGAGCATTGCAAGGAAGATTTCTAGTTCTACCACCATTACTTTTAGTCGGACTGCAAGGTGTACAAAAGAATCTTATAAGTTCTTTACCTTCATCCATTTTTTGATCTTTTAGTTTGAGCACTTTACCGACATCTTTTAGTGATAGTGGTAAACCTAAATAGGCACTCCACACCATATGGCATCTCCAAGAATTAGGATTAAGATAAGTTCCATTAGGTAGATTTAAATATCTTGATAAACACACTCTTTCAAACATTGCATTAAAACTATATTTAGTAACTGAGTCATTTGTTATAGCATCAAGAATAGCAGGTGGAATAAGCTCTCCACCCGCTAAATCTACGACCTTAACATCTGTACCATCTACTGAATATCCAAAGAGCAATATTTCAAAATCACTCGACTCTACATACTTGTAAACACCACATTTGCTTAAATCTATACTTGAAAATGTTTCGATATCGATAAAGAGTTTATTAATCAAGGAAGTCTTCATCATCACTTGTACCGAAATCACTCTCGGCTGATGCCTTACTACCTAAAGGCTCACCATCCGCCAATTTTTGAAGATTATTAAGTGAACATGCAATGCCTTTGTTTCCATTGGAATTGAATGCATAAAATGTAATACTAGCTCTACCAATAACTCCTGAGTACATTTCACTTCTTTCTAAAATTGGATTACAATTTTCATCTACAATACCGGGAGCTTGAGTTGAATTTGCATTAACAAAATAGCAACCCTTATAAGCTTCATCATCAGGTCTTTCTGTGTCACCATCACGAAGAGGTGTTTTAAGTACAGAAAGTGCAGGTACTGACTTACCATTTCCTTTAAGCTTGGATTCGCCTTCTTTATATGCGTATTCAATTGCTTTTTTAATTTTATCAATTGTTCTAATATCACTTTTTTTGATAATAAGAGATACTGAATATTTAGGAGTAGCATTCTCAGTCAATGCTTTAGGCTCCCAACAATTTAAATAACTAAATACCGTATTTGGTCCTGTGATTACTTTATTTTGATTTTGAATTTTATTTGACATTTTATTAATCCTCCATTTTGTCTATATTTTTAAAATCATCTTGCGCAGATGTAATTTCTATTTCTGCACGCTTATCTGATCGTTCTACAAGTGTTGGCTTGCCTTCAGGTTTCACGATAAATTTACCAACTAACTCCTCAAACTTTTGTTTTCCTAACCTCTTTTGCAATTCAGTAATTGTTACAAGTTTCTTTTCATATGGATCATATCCTGCAGCAATCAAAATATTTGCAACTTCGGTTTCATTCGAATACTTGCGATTGGACCTTCCTTCAACCAATTTGTAATTTGTCCATTTCTTACCATTAAGTGCTTCTTGAAAAGCGTAATCTTTCACATCATTTGCCCAAGATAAAAGTCCATCAATTTTAGATAAAACTTCTTCTATTTCTTCATCAGTTAGTAGAGGTGGCTCTTTGAATTCCTCTTCGGCAAGTGCCATATTGTTTCTAGCTCT
>ULNA01015910.1_pt1 | contig 9822 bp, 9 predicted proteins | sample 1951801 | NCBI WGS metagenome assembly ULNA01 (sample SAMEA4835565, study PRJEB28245) | human gut metagenome | biome: gut microbiome; material: fecal sample | place: Denmark | collected 2008
GGGTCGTTGGTTCGAGTCCAACAGGGGGAGCCAAAAAGAGCAGGGAGACACCAGTCTTCCTGCTCTTTTTCACTTTACTTGCTGACCCAAACCGTCGACCCTGCCACACACAGCCGCACCGGCTGTTAACTGGCTCGGAGCACCGCGCTGCCTGCGGCAGATGAAGCGATGCTCTGAGCAGGAAGGAACAACGAGCATTGCGAAGCGCTCCAAGCGAGCAAGGCGACTATGTTTCTGACCGAAAGGGTCGTTGGTTCGAGTCCAACAGGGGGAGCCATCTCAGAAGCCTTGAGCCTCAACGGGTTCAGGGCTTTTTCATTTTTTAAAACAGTTTGAAATTTCAGTGTGTCTAACATCTGTCTAACACTTTTTAATGTTTCAATGTGAATATTTTGCACTATTTTTATATATTGACATTACCATTGATTGTGGTATAATCAATTTGTCGAATAAAAGTTGATTTTCTGAAACTTTAATACTTTTGATATTGATGTTAATTTGTACTCTTATATTGTTCTCGGGCATCCTTTGATTTCTGTGCGAGCTTTTCCTCGATATGGACAAGATAATCAAACCCTTTTAAAATAAAAAAAGCTGCCCTGTTTCCTTTTAACAAAGAAATGCATAGTATCTTGCGATTCGAAGATAAACTGGACTTTGAAATCACTGATGTATATGATACAAAATATTCGTTGCGAGTTGGAAAGAACACTAACAAAGAAGTCAAGAGTGACTCCTCAGGGCATATTATCAAGAACATTGAAAAAATCGATTGGGACAGCTTTGACACATTGATTCTTGGTCATATCGACATGCTTATATTGCAAATGAAATCGTATGACTTCAAAAATAACCTGATTTCAGAAGCGCTACGGCATAATAAGCAGATATATTCTTTTGACGACTTAGGTCAAATCGTGAAAAACAATAAGAGAGTGCAAAGTCCAACAATACTGCCAGAACATCTCCCTCCTTTTCGATATGAAAAGCTACACGAAAATATTGTCCCCGTAGTTGGAGTTTTCGGCACAGGAGGACGCCAAGGCAAATTCACTTTACAAGTCACTTTGAGAAACTGTCTGCGGAATAAAGGCTTTAAGGTAGGTCAAATCGGCACAGAACCAAGTGCACTACTTTTTGGAATGGAGTATGTTTTTCCTATCGGATATAATAGTGTTTATTCTTTGCGCATACACGATTACGATGTTATAAGATATCTAAACGAAACTATACATAAACTGGAGGATACCCGGTGTGATATTATCTTGGTTGGATCCCAATCCGCTAGTGTGAATATCTATCCGAACCATCTCTACTATTATAATATTTTTCAAACAAATTTTTTAATGGGCACGCGCCCCGATGCTATTATTTTAAGTATTTCCATGAATGATACTTATGAATATATTGAAAAAACGATCTCATTTCTTGAATCAACCGTTGAATGTGAAGTAATTGCACTTTGCCTTTTTCCCGTGGTACAGACCTTTGACTGGGCGGGACCCGTGGATCCAAGCAATATTATTTCAAAAGAATCATTCCAGAATGTAAAAAAGATCTATATGATCATTTTAATTTACCTACATTTCTTTTGGGAGAAGAAGCCCAGATGATGGACTTAACAAATGAGATTATTTCATATTTTTCCCAAGAATCATAGATAACAGAAACACCGTAATATTTACACAAAACCACTTCTTAACAACAGAAAGGAGTGATTGCATAGTCTGCACAAGACCAAACGTCTCGATTAGTCTTATGCTGCTATGCAACATATATTTTATAATGAAAAAACGATTTAAAAATTTTTGGCATGGAATTCGTTTTATGCTACAATACACCAAGAAATTAAATCCCGCAGTATTTGTGCCTACATTTTTTCTTGTTATTCTTGAAATCGCGAAAACCTTTTCTTCAATCCTTCTCCCTCAATATTTTATTGATGATATTACAAACAGGTCATCAATTAGACAGACTATGTTTCATCTAGCCATATTAATAATTGCAATTTTTGGCATTCAGATTTTCAGAGCCGCTATTACCCCTTATATTTTAAAGGCGTATAACCAAGGTGATGCAAATACAGCTTTGGATTACGCATTTCATTATGTGAAAATGGAGTATAAAGACCAGGAAAATGATGAAATTCGCAATACACAAGAAAAACTGCGCCGCAATGTAACTGCAAATGGATTCGTAGCAGATGATTTGTCTGGATTTTTTATTAATCTGTTTTTAGTCATTGGCTTTTCTTTCATCATGGTAAGGCTGCATGTTCTAATCTATCTCGTCTTCTTTGTGATTGCAATATGCAATTATGAATTTGAGAAAAAAAGAGAACGATACAAATACGAATATGACCAAAATATCTCCAAGACTCAGAGAAAGCTTACCTATCTTTTTGAGATTCTCATTGATTTTCAATATGCAAAAGAAATGCGTATCAATCAAGCATCTAAATGGGCAAGCGATAAAATTGATAAAGAGGTAAAAGAATATAATCAAAAGTTAAGTGCACATACAAAAAAACTCTGCCAGCTTAACTTTTTTGAAACAGTTTTATTAGCGATAATTAATGCCGTTTCGTATGGATATGTTGTATATCTTGCATATAATGGCTCTATTTCAATTGGGCAAATGACAATGTATATTGGGACAATGCTTGCTTTTGCTCAGGCTGTTGGAGGACTGTTAGCAAGTGTAAATCGTCTGAACATGTTTTCAGTATATGTAAAAGATTACGAGACATATCTAGAAAACGTAACCTCTTCTAATAAATCGCTTCTTGCACAAACTTCATCCCAAAAAGAAGGTAGTTATGATATCGAGTTTGTAGATGTAAGTTTTAAGTATCCAAATTCAAATACCTTCGCATTGCAAAATATTAGCTTAAAAATTTGCACTGGAGAAAAGGTAGCGCTCATTGGCCTTAATGGATCGGGGAAAACCACCTTCGTAAAGCTTTTATGTAAAATTTATCAGCCGACAACTGGAAAAATACTACTAAACGGAACAGACATAAATGAAATTTATTCCTCTGAATATGCAAAAATCATATCTGTCGTTTTTCAGGATTATAAAATTTTTTCCTTCACGTTTAAGGACAACATTATACTTTCTGGTGAAGATGATATAGCAAAGCTAGATGAGGCAACACGAGACAGCGGTCTTGAAGATAAGATATCTTTACTCCCTGACAGATATGAGACTTATATTAATAAAGATTTTAGTGAAGATGGAATTGAGCTTTCAGGTGGCGAGGGTCAGAAACTAGCACTAGCCAGAGTTCTTTATAAAAATTCACCTATTGTTATTTTGGATGAACCAACTGCAGCAGTAGATGCAATTGCAGAACAGCGTATGTATGAACAAATCAGTCAACTCACAAAAAATAAAACCACCATCTTTATCTCGCACCGAATGTCTTCAACAAAATTCTGTGATTCTATTTATGTGTTTGATGGAGGAAAGATTGACTCTGTTGGTGGACATGATAAGCTACTACAAAAACAAGGAATTTATGAAGATATGTTCATGAAGCAATCCCTGTACTATAAAACGTGATTGTCGCTGCCTTTTAATTTTCAGGAGAAAGGAATCATAGTTTTATGAGCAAGAAAAAAACTCCCATCTTATCCAATTTGTTTTTTTTGCTAAAGTTTATATGGAAAATAAATAAGAGGATTTATGCGTTGAATATCTTTAAAGTGGTGTTGGATATCGCACAAAGTCTAACTACTGTAATTTTTTTGCGATATATCGTACAGTACATTATTATAGACAAGAACTGGACTCTGACAGCTATATTTGTTGGAGCGCTTGTGGTCTCTCTTGGAATCACGCAAATTCTTTCGTCCGTGATAGAACCTATTCTAAGAAAAGATATGGATTTGCTTGAAAAACAGATTCTCACGCAAGTAGGCATGACCGCCATAAAAATGGATTATTTTGAAATGGAGAAACCGTTTGCAAAAGATTTGCTTCAACTGGCACAAGATCCGGGAAAGTTCGTTGGTGTGCTTGAAAATGTAATTGTTTCCATTTCTACATTTGTTACAATTATTGGTCTTGCTGCAACCATTCTTGCTGTAGACAAGATATTGATTGTTCCTCTGCTTGTCGCAATCGTATTGATCCTTTTATCCGAAAAAGTAAAGGCTTTAAACTGGACTAAATGGAAGAACCTTGTTATCCCACCACTCAGACGAACAAATTATGTTTTGGGGCTACTTAAAAACCCCATATACGGAAAAGAAGTCCGCATTAATGCAATTCAGGAATGGCTCTATGACAGAGCAGAAGAAAATTGTACGGAGTATCTAAAAACAAAAAAGAAATATGATCTAAGTTGCAGAAAATTCAGCATATTCTCAATTCTAATTAATTTTCTTCTATTTTCTTTTTTGACTTCGTTTGTTGTATATGTAATTTATAAAGACATTATTCAGATTGACGAAGCCGTGCTTGTTATCACCGCAGCCGTATCGTTATCAAGTATATCCGAACAATTTTCGAACGCCTTTTCTGATTTAATGAAGAGTGGAACGTTTGTTACCGATTTTAGAACTTGCGTGAATCTTTCTCTAAAAAAAGAAGCTGAAAATCAAAACAAACCTTTCTTGTCAGAAAATAAATCACGCATGGAAATTGTATTTGACCATGTTTCGTTTCGATACCCTGGCAAGGAACAATATATCTTGCAAGACTTCAGTTTAAAGATTCATGCGGGGGAAAAAATTGCTATTGTTGGGTTGAATGGATCCGGAAAAACCACTCTTGTAAAATTACTTTGTCGTTTTTATATTCCAGATGAGGGACAAATTCTTCTCAACGGCAGAAATATATATGAATATAATGAGGAAGAATATAATTCATTTATTTCGGCCGTGTTTCAAGATTACAAATTATTTTCATTCTCTTTGAAAGATAATATTTTACTTGGCAAAACTGAAAATCCTGAAGACATAAATATAGCCTTGAAAAAAAGTGGATTCTCTCAAAGACTAAAAACTTTAGATAATGGCCTTGATACTTTGTATAGCAAAGAGTTTGATAAAAATGGCGTTGAATTATCGGGAGGCGAAAGCCAAAAACTAGCTATTGCACGCGCCTGCTATAAAGATGCCCCTATTATTATTTTAGATGAACCAACCGCCTCGCTGGATGCTGTTGCGGAATATGAAATTTACGCAGGATTCGAAAAATTGGTTGAAAATAAAACTGCAATTATTATATCTCATAGGCTCTCTTCAACACATTTTTGTGATAGAATTATCGTAATAAATAATGGCACCGTTTTTGAAGACGGAACACATCAGAGCCTTATGGCAAAAAAATCAGGAATTTATAAAAAAATGTTTACCACCCAAGCTGCCCATTATTTTAGCGATCCTACTACGGTAGCTGTTGTAGACTAAAGTAAGACCATCAACTTAAATGGTGCAATATGTGGATTTGTAATTTCTGAAATCGAGGAGGGAATATTTTTCTCTTCACTACACAGTGAAGGCTCTGCTAGGCATATAGCAGTTTGATTTGAAATCAAACATACACTTGGCTTAATGATTGAAAGACCGATTAAGCGGCTTTGTCAATAAAAGTGTGTAAGTTTTTTAAGAAGTCAGATAAATGATGTTTTTGACCGCCTTTGGAGTGGAGCGTAGCGAAACGAAAACGAGTTCTTTCATAGGGAAAAGAAAATTTGGATCAAAAATAATTATTGACACTATATTCAGATAGGATTTGATGTTGATTGTTCAAAATATCCGGGCGGAGTCTATGATTTACTTTATGCATTGCTGTTCAATGGCGATAAAGCGCTGGTGTATAATTATCTGTCCGAGGACAATCCTATTATTTATTCATACGACAGCACTTTTGAGCAATATGACAATGTAGGCAATATTAACTTCAGCTTTGAAGTTGACAGAAATAAGATTGAGGACGTTTTCAAAACGGTTGTCGAGTTGTTAAATGCGGCAAAAGACGGTCGGTTTAACTTTGAAGCTAATCTTAATTATGAGATGTTTAATTGGGAACTGGATTTGGATAATCCGGATAATTTGAATTGGAATATGGCTTACTACAACCATATATTAAAAACGCAGCCGATAGATTATTCGGATGAATTTTACGGCAGGTTCAGAGTAACTAAGGAGCAGATAATCGACGCCGCAAAGTATATTTTCAGAAGATGCAATATGACTGTTGCCGTAAAAGGGGACAGAAAGAAAATCAATGCGGAGGCCATTGAAAAAATTTTGGAATCCCTTGATTAAATGTCCGCATATGCATAGTAAAAAACCGAGCAGTGAAAATCTACTGCTCGGTTAACTGTTTATCGAGTTTTCACTTATTCTTCCACATACCAATACGACCGCATGCCGGACATATATACTCTTCCGTTCTTCGGCACCTGCCGTATGGCGTTGAAAACATTGTAGTAGTCGCCCGCGCCCATGCTTGTGCAGATCATGCCGAACATGGTCAGGAATATAAACTTCGGGAAAATCATGCCGATAGCATAGGGGACGATGCCGAAAATTATGTTCGGGAGCATCGACATGAATATGAACCTGCCCTTGCTCATCGTCTCCGTGCCGATAACAAATAGCATGCCCTGCTTGAGATTTGTGTAAAGATACACATCTTTTTTGAAGCAGGCAGCGTGGAGCAGTTCGTGTGGGAAGATTATCACTATAGAGCCGAGGAGCGCCGCAAACCAGGTGATTGTCGCGGATTTTGGTTCTGCAACGGGAACAATTCTGAAGAACGCCGCCGCGCCGAGAATGACGAGTATTATGCAGGCGACGGTGTTCGCGATAACGGACAGTTTTTTCATGCTGTCCGCCTCTTTGAATTCCACCGCGCCGGGCTTGTGCTCCGCCTGCGGCAGACTGTCCGGGTCGAGGTTGAACTTGCCCATGTAATGAAGCTTCATGTCAGCCGCCCTTTCTCATCTTTTCAATCGTTTCTTTTATTTTTTTCGAAGCCTCGGCGGGGTCGTCAATGTCCATAACCGCCTTTTCCATCGGGCACATGCCGTCTTTTTTGCGGTTTATTATATATTCGACCTCTTCGCCGCAGGAATATTTTATCCCGTGCCCGTCAAGAATCTTTTTGGCGCTCCGGCTCATAACTACGGCATATATTTCGCCGACGCCGAGCAATACGAACAGCATCGCCGCCGCTTTGCCGACCGTCTTATCTGCGGCGGAATATCCGCGGACATCAATATTGCTGTCTAAAAGCTCAATGAGCGGCGCGACTCCGCGCTTTTCGCTCGTGTGTATGTCATCGCCTCTGCAAATGACGCAGGTGTATCCCTCGCCTGTAAGAAGCTGTTTTGCGTGTTCGATATCAGTCATGCTTTCCACCGCCTTGTAAATTCCCTGTGTAAAAGATTATACTATAAACGCACCGGCTTTTTCAATCGGCAATGGACAAAAAGCGCGGGTTGTGCTATCATAATGAAAACGCTTTCGGAGGAAATGCATGGACTGCAAATATATTTTTCTTGATATAGACGGAACGCTTGTCGACTTTCAGGGCAAGCTCGCCGACTCAGCGCTCAAGGCACTGGAAACCGCAAAATCAAACGGACATAAGCTATTCGTCTGCACTGGCAGACAGCGTTCGCAGATATATCCGTGGCTTCTCGAAAAAGTGGATTTCGACGGCGAGGTATGCTCGTCTGGCGCATATGTTATGGCAGACGGCGAGTGCATAGCTCAGCACTGCTTTTCAAAAGAATATATAACCTTTCTTTCGGATTATTTCACCGCCGCGCACACTCCGTACTGCGTGCAGACAGAGCATACGCTGATGCTCGAAAAGTGGTGCGGGGACGCGATAGTTGAGCATTATCTCGCCGACGGCATCGACCGCGGCAAGATAGATTCGCTCTTCGGCATGACAAAAATAGTCGAGAGCGTGCCCGAACTTACGGTTGCCGAAAAGCTCATATATTACGGAGCGCCGAAAGGGCTTTCCGATGTTGCCGCTGACCTCGGGGACAGGTTCAGCGTCGTGCGATACAGCTTCGGCAACATGGGTGACCGCTGCGGCGAGGTGACAGACAGCAGATACACCAAAGCTACCGGCATGGCGGAGATACTGCGCCGCTTTGACGCGCCTCAGAGCGCGACAATAGCCTTCGGCGACGGCGACAACGATCTTGAGATGATGGACTTCGCCTCTTTCGGAGTCGCCATGGGCAACGGAACTCCGGCTCTGCGCGCGGCCGCCGATATGGTGACCGACGATATAAATTCAAACGGACTCTATAATGCGTTCAAAAAGCTCGGATTGATATAAAAAATTAAGCCGCCCGGCTGTATTTATTACAGTCGGGCGGCTTTTGCTTGTTATTTTATCAGTTGTCCTCGTCGAAATGATCGATGTCGTTTTCGCTGTCTAACTCGTCGCCGTCATCGTCAATGATACTCAGCTCCTGTTCGAGTCTCTCGCGAAACTCAATGAAAACCTCGTCGTATTCCGGTTCGTTGCCGGTCACATAGGTGTATTCGTCGGTCTCCTCGTCGTATTCGATCTTCATCACGGCGAACTGCATGTCGCCCGATTCGATGTTCTCAACGGGCAGGAGAATGACATAATTTTCGCCCTTGTGCTCGACTATGTCGACTACCGACATCTCAACCTCGTTGCCCTCGTCATCAACGAGAGTAACGTAGCTGTCCTCGGCGCAGGAATCCTCCTCGCCGTCGGGATAAAAATCGAGAATGTTGTTGTCCTCAGCCATAATTAACTCCTTTTACACATTGAATCTGAACAGCACGACATCGCCGTCGTTCATGACATATTCCTTGCCCTCGCTGCGGACAAGACCCTTTTCCTTTGCGGCGGTCAGCGAACCGCAGGCGATGAGATCGTCGAAGCTTATGACCTCGGCGCGTATGAATCCGCGCTCAAAGTCGGAGTGAATCTTTCCTGCCGCCTGGGGTGCCTTTGTGCCGCGGGTTATTGTCCAGGCTCTGACCTCGGGCTTGCCGGCGGTCAGATATGAGATAAGACCGAGCAGGTGATAGCTGCGCTGAACGAGCAGATCGAGTCCGCCTTTCTCGATTCCGAGATCGGTCAGGAACATCTCGCGCTCCTCTTTTTCGAGCGAGGCTATCTCAGCCTCAAGCTCCGCGCAGATAGGCAGAACCTCCGAACCCTCTGCGGCGGCTATTTCTTTGACCGCGAGATAGTGGCGGTTTGTATCAATATTGTTTGCAAAATCGTTTTCACTCATGTTGCAGGCATATATTACCGGCTTCGCGGTAAGCAGGGCTATCTGCGCCAAAAATTCGCGCTCGTTCTCGTCGCACTCGACGTTTCTTGCGGGAACCTCGCTCTCAAGCTCGCTCTTGAGCCTCTTGAGGAACTCGAGCTCGGCGGCTGCGGATTTATCGTTTCTCGCCTGCTTTGCGACCCTGTCTATCCTGCGCTCGACCATCTCGAGGTCGGAGAGGATGAGCTCGAGGTTTATCGTCTCGATGTCTCTCTTCGGGTCGATAGTCGCGTCAACATGGACAATGTCGTCATCCTCGAAGCAGCGAACAACATGTATTATCGCGTCGACCTCTCTTATGTGCGAGAGGAACTTGTTGCCGAGACCTTCGCCTCTCGATGCGCCGCGCACAAGACCCGCTATGTCAACGAATTCAATCGTTGCGGGAGTTATCTTGTCCGGGTGATACATCTCGGCGAGCTTGTCCAACCGCTCGTCCGGCACTGCGACCACTCCGACATTCGGCTCGATGGTGCAGAACGCATAGTTCGCGGACTGCGCGCCCGCGTTTGTGATGGCGTTGAAAA
>ULNA01028308.1_pt1 | contig 9793 bp, 9 predicted proteins | sample 1951801 | NCBI WGS metagenome assembly ULNA01 (sample SAMEA4835565, study PRJEB28245) | human gut metagenome | biome: gut microbiome; material: fecal sample | place: Denmark | collected 2008
TATTAAACAAATGAATAAGAAGAGAACTACTATTGTTATGACTAGTCATAATCTTAGGGAACTTGAAGACATTTGTGATAATCTTGGTTTATTATATCAAGGTGGTATTTTGTTTGAGAGTGATATAGATACTATTAAGACAAATATGTTTAAAGTTCAGATATCTTTTGAGAAGAATTTTGATAGAGAAGATTTTGAAGATTTTGAAATTTTGAGTTTTAAAAAGCAGGGGAGTGTGGCTACGATTATTATTAAAGACAACGATGGTAAGAGTAAAAATAAGTTAGAGAAGATGAAACCTTTAATACTTGATTATCTTCCACTTACTTTGGAAGAAGTATTTATTTATGAAATGGAGGCATTAGGATATGAGTTTAACAAATTTGTTTAAGTTTAATTATTTAAAAGAAAATATTAAAAAATCTAAGGCTATTATTCTTTTATGTATATTGTTACTTCCTATTCTTAATGGTATTGTTCTTCTTATGAAATGTAGTGATGGTACAAAGTTTATGCCTAATATTTATGAAATATCTGGATTTGTTTTATTTGGTATGTATATTATTCCAGTTATTCTTTCGCTTACTTTGTTTGGCTTTGTATATAAAAAGGGGTCTATTGATTTTACTTTATCGATGCCTATTAATAAAAAACAAATATTTTTAACTAATACTATTGGTGGTATTTGTATTATATTTATTATGCAGATTGTTAATTTTGTAATTATGTTACTTATTAGTTTAATATATAGTAATATTATAATTTCTTATAGAATGTTATTTGATATTTTATTTATATATTCTATTTCTTATATATTTGTATTTGTTTGTACTAATATTGCTGTTAGTGTATCTTCAAATAAGATTACATCAATAGTAGTTACTTTGCTTGTTATGTTTTTAATTCCATTTATTAGTACATTTATTAATTCTAATGATTTTTCTTATTATGGTAATACTCCTATTAAGATTGAATGCATAAATGATAGTTGTAAGCCTTTAAATTATTATTGTGATAATGTTAAGTGTGAAGTGGATAGGAAGAATAATATTTATACTACGAATATAAAAAAGTATGATAATATTACTTATACTATGCCTTATGAGCTTATTAAAATTACTGTATTTGGAATTGAAGGCGATAGTAATATTAATAAATCTATTATTAAGATGGTCTTTCTAAGTATAATATATATTATAGTGGGAATGGTATTATTTAATATTAAAAAATTTGAAGTTGTTGGGACTTCATTTAAAAATGAAAAAATACATATACTGGTTAGAACGTTAACTACTATTCCGATTTTATGTTTTTCATATGTTATTATTAAGAATTTTAGTTTATCTAGTTATGATCTTTTTTCTATTGTTTTATTACTTGTTCTTATATTTGCGTATTTAATTATATATGATTTAATTACTAGAAAAAAAGTTACTAATTTCTTTAAGATGGCTGTTTGCTTGGTTGTTGTTGGTGGTATAGTTGCTTTTGTTGGAACTTTAACTAATGATGATGAGATTAATATTAATGCCAAGGATATTAAAGAGATTTCTTTCTTAGATGATAATGGTATGGTGATTGGTAGTACTAAAAATATTGAAGTAATTAATAATAGTATATCATTACTTTTAGATGCTGATTCTTTAGATAATTATACTTATAGTTATAATATTAAAACTAAAGTAAATGGTAGTATGTATAAATTTACTATTTATACTACTAAAGATAATTATGATTATATTAATAATATTCTTATTAATGATAAAGATTTTATGAAGGGCTTTAGTAAATATAAGAATAATAATGTTTTTGCTATTGAATATATTGATGGTTATACTGGTATAGATAATAATAATCTTTCTGATATGATTGTTAATAAATATAAAAATGATAAGAATATTTTTGGTAGTAATACTGATGATGGTTTATTTGATGTTTCACTTTATATTTATGATAATTTTAATGTAAGGAATATTGAATTTAATGTAAGTGGTGATAAGAATTTAGAACTTGGTATTTTGAGATATTATAATAATAATACTAAGAAGATGTTTAATAAACTTGATAATGAAAACAGTATATATAGTTATTATATAGATAATCATTATTGTTCTTATGATAATGAACTATATGAAGAAATTAGTAAGTTTATTATTGATAATATTGATAATGATATTGATATTAATAAAGAGTATGGTTATATTAATATTCATAGTAATAATGGAACTAATGTTTTTATAACTAATAAAATTGATGAATTAAATGAATTAAAAAGTAAGATTTCCTTTGATGATATAGCTGAGTATGGGGGAATGTGATTTTATGAGACAGATTATGATTAATTTGGATTATCAAAGTAGAATTCCGATATATGAACAAATTGTTGATGGTATTGAAAAATATGTTGCTTTGGGTATTTTAAAAGAGAAAACTCAGATTCCTTCTATTAGAGAAATGGCTGGTAATTTGGGTATTAATCCTAATACTGTTAAGAAGAGTTATGATATATTGGAAAATAGAGGTGTTATTACTACTATTAGTACTAAGGGAACTTTTATATCAGAGAATACTAAGAAGGCTACTGATGAGAAGATTAATAAAGAAATTAGTATTATTAGAGAAAAAGTTGATGAACTTACTAAGATGGGTATTAGTTATGAAGAAGTTATCGAAAGGATAAAGAAATGAAAATATTAGAAGTTAAAAATTTATGTAAAAATTATGGTAAAGGTAGTACTTTGGTTAAGGCTCTTGATGATATTTCTTTTTCTATTGATGAAGGAGATTTTGTTGCTATAGTTGGTGCTAGTGGAAGTGGTAAATCTACTTTATTACATATTCTTGGTGCTGTTGATAAACCTACTAGTGGAAAAGTTATTATTGGTGATATTGATGTTTTTAAACAAAAAGATGATGCGTTAGCAGTATTTAGAAGAAGAAAAGTAGGACTTATTTATCAATTTTATAATTTAATTCCTATTCTTAATGTAGAAGAGAATATGACTTTACCAATATTACTTGATGGTAAGAAAGTGGATAAAAAATATTTAAAGGAACTTATAGATATACTTGGACTAGAGAGAAGAGTTAATCATTTACCTAATGAATTATCTGGGGGACAACAACAAAGAGTATCTATTGGTAGGGCACTTATTTCTAAACCGGATATAATACTTGCTGATGAGCCTACGGGAAATTTGGATTCTAAGGCTAGTAGAGAGATTATGGATTTACTTAGACTTTCTAATGAAAAATATCATCAAACTATTATTATGATTACACATGATATGAATCTTGCAAAGGAGGCTAATAGAATTATTACTTTAGAAGATGGTCATATTGTTAAGGATGAGAAGATAAAATGAGTATTTTAAATAGATTGACGATTAAGAATTTACGCCTTAATAAAAAAAGAACAATTGTTACAATTATTGGTATTATTTTATCTACTGCTTTGATGGTTGGTATTGGTTTACTTTTTTCTTCTTTTCAAGACTTGATGATTAGGGATACTATAGGTTATAGTGGTAAGTATGAGGCTAAGTATAATGATGTAGATTTAATAAAACTTAATGATATTAAGAATAAGAATTTTACTTACTTCTATGAAAAACCTATTGGTTTTAGTAAAATTGAATCTAGTAATGAATATAAGCCTTATATGTATATTACTAGTGTAAATAGGGAATATTTTGATGAACTTAAGTTAATAGAAGGAGATATTCCTAAGAATGAAAATGAAATTGTTATATCTAATCATGTTATAACTAATGGGGGACTTGATTATAAAGTAGGAGATATTGTTACTTTTACTTATGGAAGTAGGAATATAGATGGAAATATTACTTTAGCTAATAGTGAACTTGTTGATGGTGAGGATCTTACTAATGAAGGAACCTATACTTATAAAATTGTTGGTATAGTAGAGAGAAGTAATTTTGAAAGTTATTCTGCCTCTGGATATACAGCCTTTACAGTTGATGTAAATAGTGACAAGGGAAATGTAAACTTATATGTTATGTTTAATAAGAATAAAAATATTATTAAACAGTCTGAAGAACTAGCCAAAGAATTAAACTATAATGGTGATATTAACTATAATAGTACTTTACTTGCTTTATATGGTGAAAGTACTTATGGTAATGTTATGTCCTCTATGGGTGGTATGATGATTATTATGCTATCTTTAGTTAGTATAGGTTGTATTATTGTTATTTATAATTCTTTTGCTATTTCGGTAATGGAAAGAAAAAAGGAATTTGGATTACTTTCTAGTATAGGTGCTACGAAGAGACAGCTATCTCATACGGTGTTTTTTGAAGCTGTAGTTGTAGGGGTAATAGGTATTATACTTGGTATACTTGGTGCTTATATTGGTATTGGATGTGTTATACTTATTATTAATAATTTAATTAGTGATATGTTAGAATATAAATTACATCTTGTTACTAATCCTTTATTTATTATTATTTCAGTAATATTTATGATTATTGTTATAGGGGTATCAGCTTTTATCCCTTCTAGAAGAGCAAGTAAGGTTTCTCCAATTGAAGCTATTAGACAGAATGATGATATTAAAATTAATAAAAAGAAAATTAGAACAAGTAAGCTTGTTTTAAAGTTATTTGGAATTGAAGGAGAGATTGCTCTTAAGAATATCAAGAGAAATAAAAAGAAGTATCGTGTTACTATTGTTAGTTTGTTTATTAGTATTGTTTTATTTATTTCTTTTTCTTCATATATGAATTATACTTTAAATACTGCTAGTAGTGTGATGGGTGAAGTGCCTTATGATTATCGAATTAGTTATTTTGGCGATGATAATAATAAAGAAGCACTGGATAAAATTAATGAGATAGTTAAAAGTAGTGATGTTAAAGAATATGTTTCTTATAGTGTTGGTAATTTATCTATAATTGGTGATTATACTTATAGTGATGAATATCTTGATTTTTATAATAGTGCTTATGGCGATGATGGTATAAAGGCTTTAAATAATTTAAAATATCAGAATATTTATATTTTAGTACTAGATGATAATTCTTATAATAAATATAAAAAGTTAATTGGTTTAGATAAAGATAGTGTTATTTTACTTAATAGATTTAAGGGTGTAAGTTATGGTAATAATAAGAGAGTTAATTATGATATTCCAGTAATTAATAGTGGAGATATTAATGTTAAAATATGTAATTTTGATGATGATGAGGAGAATGTGGATACTACTAAATATTGTAATAAGAATATAAATAATATTTTCGTTACTAATAAGTCTTTTGATTTGATTGAAGAGTTTTCTTATATGGATGATTTTAAACTTATTGTTAATAAGAAATTATATGATAGTATATTAGATGGTGGTACTGATTTTACACAGTTTAATATTATAAGTGATAATACTAATAATATTGATAAATTAACTAAAGAATTGGATAAATATAATAATGTTAATTATACTAATATTAAAGAATCTATGAAACAAGCTAATAATTTAATATTGGTTGTTAAAATACTTATGTATGGTTTTATTAGTTTAGTTACTTTAATAGGTGTTACTTCAGTATTTAATACTATATCTACTAGTATGGCACTTAGAAAGAGAGAATTTGCAGTTCTTAGGAGCATTGGTCTTACTAGAGGTGGATTTAATAAGATGTTATTCTTTGAGAGTTTATTCTTTGGTATGAAGTCACTTATATTCGCTTTACCTGTTAGTATAGGGGTTACTATTCTTATTCATTATTCACTTGCTGATATGGTGAGTATAAGTACAATTATTATTCCTTGGAAGGCTATTATTATATCTATTGTTTCGGTATTTATAATTGTTCTTCTTACAATGATGTATTCTTCTAGTAAGATTAAAAAGCATAATATTATTGAGCAGATAAGAGAGGAAAATATTTAGTTTTCTTCTCTTTTTCTTGTATTTTTTTTATTGGTATTATATAATTAAACTAGAGAGGTGAGGATATGGCTAAGTTTTGTGTTAATTGTGGAAATGAACTTCCAGAAAATGCCGCTATGTGTGTTAAGTGTGGTACTATGGTTAATGGTAGTGGTAATAATAAAGGTAATAAGAAGAAAGGGCTTCCTACTTGGGCTATTGTCTTAATTGTAGTTGGTTGTGTTATTATACTTCCTATATTGGTATTAGTTGTTATTGGTATTATTGGTATTAATTATGTTGAAAAAAATGGTGTTGATATTAAAGATTATGTTGATAATCTTGTTACTGCTCGTGGTACTATAGGTGATACTTTAACTGATAATGAACTTAAAATTACTTTGAATAATGCACTTACATATTCTGAAATTGAAGGTGTTCTTTCTGGAGTTCCGGAGGATGGTAAAGAATATTTGGTATTTTTCTTTACTGTGGAGAATATTAGTGATGAAGATGTATATATTTCTGCTTATGACTTTGATGGTTATGTGGATGATACCGCTATTGATGAATCAGTGATACTTGGTACGATTGATGGTTATGAAGAAATAGGTGGTAATTTGGCTGTTGGCAAAAAGGCTAATGGATATCTTGCTTTTGAGGTTAATACTAATTGGAAGAAATTTGATGTACATTATAAAAATGATTATCTTGATTCTAGCGATAGTATGGTATTTGAAGTGGTTAATGATGATAATGATAATAGTCAAAATAGTGGGGTTTAGTTTATATATACAGTAAAGAATATAATTTTAGGATTATATTCTTTATTTTTTTATTTATTTGGTATATAATATTCATAGGAGGATGTATTATGAATGTAGCGGATTTTGTTATTATTATACTTTTGGCTTTTGGAGCTGTTGAAGGATTTAAAGCCGGGTTTATAAAAAAGACAACTGATTTTATTGGAATGTTTGTTATTGTTATTTTATCTTTTACTTTGAAAAATAATTTATCTACTATTATGTATGAGAATTTACCATTTTTTAGTTTTGGTGGTTTTATAAAGGGAATTGATGCTATAAATATTTTACTTTATGAAATTATTGCTTTTCTAATTATATTTGCTGCTTTGTATTTTATTTTGAGAGCTGTACTTGTTGTTACTGGTCTTATTGAAAAAATACTTAAAGCTACTGTTATACTTAGTATTCCATCTAAAATTCTTGGTATTTTTGTTGGTATTCTTGAATCTTATGTATATATATTTATTGTTCTTGTGATTCTTACTTTACCTATATTTAATATTCCTTTTGTTAGAGAGTCTAGAATGGTTAATTTTATGCTTGATGAAACACCTATATTATCTTCTATGTCTAGTGAAATGATAGATATATATGATAATGTGTATAATATTGTTATTAATAGGAAAGATAAGAATAATGAGGAAATTAATACTGAGATTACTAAACTTATGATTGATAAGAAGGTACTTACAAAAGAGTCTGCTAGGAAATTAGTTGATAGAAATAAATTACATATTAATAATAAGGAAATATTGGAATAGGAGGATTTATGGGTTTAATACATTATGGGAATGATTTTGAATCTTTGATTAGGGATAAGGCCGTTGTTGATTTTTATGCTACTTGGTGTGGTCCTTGCAAGATGTTTAGTCCTGTATTTGAAGATGTAGAAAAGGAACATGATTTTAATTTTATTAAGATTGATGTTGATAAGTATCCTGAAATTGCTAGAAAATATGGAGTTATGTCTATACCTACTGTTATTTTATTTAAAGATGGTATGGAAGTGAAGAGATATACTGGATTTATGGCTAAGGATCAATTTGATGATTTTTTAAAATAGTTTTTGTAAACTATTTTTTTATTTTTATATAAATCTATTGCAATTATTTTTATTTTTTGTTATCATTAATATGATAGTAGAGAGGAGAAGTTATTATGGATAATGAAAATAGAAAAGAAGATAAGAGAGGAATATTTTTAGGAATTGTTGGTATACTTACTTTGATTGTTGCTATAATAGGAGCATCATTTGCATACTTTTCACTTAATGCTAGAAGTAATGAGAATGCTGTAAAAGTTCAAGCTGCTACTGTACAAATAGTTTATGAAGAAGGACAAAATATTGCTATAGATAATATTATTCCTTCTACTCAAGATATTGCTCTTGAAACTGTAAGAAGAGCAGGAGAAACTCGTACAGGTACTGATGAGAAGTATGTTGCTTGTATGGATGATAATAATTATAGGGTATGTGGTACTTATGATTTTACATTAACTAATAATGGTACTAATCCTGTTGATATTAATGCATACATTACTCCTACAGCTTTAAAAGATGCTGTTGTTGATAGTGAGCATCCTGAAAATAATAAGCCTGCTGAAAAAGGTTTTAAAAACTTGAAGTTTATTACTTTTGATAGAACAGGTGTAACTGGTAATGATAATGGTACTAAGATTGCTGCTGCAGATGGTTTAAGCGTTGTATATAATGGTGATTTTGGTATATTAGCTGCTGATAAAGCTGCTACTGCTAAACTTGGTGCTGGTGAAACTAAGACTTATCGTTTATTTATTTGGCTTGATGAAAAAGGCGAAGCTAATGATGTAGAACAAGGTGCTGTATTTAATGGTACTGTTCATGTTGATGTAGTTGGAGCTGGTCAAGGTATTACTGGTAATGCTAGTTCTAGTCAATAATGTATTTTAAAAAGCAATTTGATATTGCTTTTTTTTGTGTTTTTTGTTATCATTATACTAGGTGATGATATGGAAGATAGTAAGAGGAGAAAGAATGATATTTTTTATTTACTTTTGTTATTTTTTACTTTAATAACTATGATTATTGGTATTACTTTTACTTCTTTTTTATTACTTACTAAAGAAGAAGATGATAGTACTAAAGTTCAAACTGGTACTTTGGCTATTAATTATATAGATGGTCAAGAGATTGATACTTATGCTCTTCTTCCAATTAGTGAGCCTAATCTTAATACTAAGTACTCTACTTATAAAAAGAGTTTTTCTATTTCTAGTAGTAATAGTACCTTAGATCAAAATTTTAGTATATATATTGATGTAACTAATAATGAGTTTGATAATAATGCACTTGGTTTTATTTTATATGATGCTAATGGTAATAGAATTTCTAGTGGTAATATTCCTTCTAGTGGAAAAGTTTTACTTGCTTCGAATCTTGAACTTAAAACAGGTGAAACTAAAACTTATACTGTACTTATATGGTTACAGGATAATGGTAAGAATCAAGATTATGAACAAGGAAAGAATTTTGCTGGAGAGTTTTATATTACTACTGAACAGATTAAGTATGAATAATCTGTTTTTTTCTTTACTAACTATTTTATTTATTATATAATATTATTAGGAGGATTTATAATGATAGGAAAGAAAATTAGAATTAATGATTATAAATTTACTTATGGAAAAGAAGTTATGTATGTTAATGTTTATGGAGCTTTTAAAAGTGTTAAAAGTGGTAATAAATATGTTATATATAGTTATATAGATGATGTAAATAAGAAAAATAAACTTTATTATGGCTCTATATTTGTTAGAAATAATGAACTCGTTGTTATGTTATCTAAAGATACTAAAGAGGATAGTGTTAAGGAATTTACTACTGATATTCTTTCTGATAAGAATGAAGATAATTATGAAATTATTTCACTTAAAGATATTGATAGTATACAAATTATTGATGATGCTCCTGTTAGCTTTGATGTTGATATAAATAAATTATATGATAAAACTATACCTAAGGTTAAAGTAACTAAAAAAGAAGATAAAACTAAGAAACGTGTTTCTATTGGATATATATTTTTGATATTATTTATTATAGTGGTAGCTTTATTCTTCT
>ULNA01034951.1_pt1 | contig 9752 bp, 7 predicted proteins | sample 1951801 | NCBI WGS metagenome assembly ULNA01 (sample SAMEA4835565, study PRJEB28245) | human gut metagenome | biome: gut microbiome; material: fecal sample | place: Denmark | collected 2008
CCGTATCGTTGATGACGATAGGACGGATGTTCAGACTGTGAGGAGCCACCGGAGTAAGACAGATGCTGCCACTCTGCGGAATGATGATAGGTCCGCCATTAGATAGGTTGTATGCCGTAGAACCTGTTGGCGTGGTAACAATCAGACCATCCGCCTGATAAGTAACGAGAAATTCGCCATCAACCTGCGTACGGATAGAAATCATCGAAGCATCATCACGCTTCAGTACGGCGATATCGTTGAGGGCGAACGGATTGCCGGCAAGTATGCCACCTTCTGCCTCCACCTGAATCACCGCATGCTCCTCTATCAGACAATCACCGGCATAAAGACTGTCCAGCGCCGACTCTATCTCGCTTGGCAGCACATCGGCAAGGAAGCCCAACCGGCCCATATTCACACCGATGATAGGCGTACCCTTGGCTCCCACACGGCTCGCTGCCTTCAGGAAGGTACCGTCACCACCCATAGAGATGACGTAATCCACATCGAAGTTGTAATCCTCGAACACCCCAGCCGCCTTCACATCAAGATGCTGGTCGCGGGTAAGAAACTCGTAATAAGCATTCTCCACATAAACTTCAGCCTCCTTCTTTTCGAGATAAAGAAGGATTTTCTCTATCGAAGCCGACTTCTTAGCCTGGTATTCATTACCAAATATTGCGAATTTTAAATGTTGCTGTGCCATTTATTTTGTTATTTCAATAATTATTCTTACTTTTGCAAAGGTAATCATATTATTTGAATAACAAGACAAAAAACAAATAAATTATGGCTAAGGTATATGAATTTCTTGCCAATGGCTTCGAGGAAATCGAAGGATTGGCTCCGGTTGACATCCTCCGCAGAGGTGGTGTAGACATCAAGACAGTAAGTGTAACGGGTACTGAATGGGTAGAAACATCGCATGGTGTTACCATCAAGGCTGACCTGAAGTTTGAGGATATTGCCAGCTTTGAAGATGCTGACATGCTGATGATTCCGGGCGGAATGCCAGGAAGTACAAACCTCAACGAGCACGAAGGTGTGCGCCAGGCGCTCATCGCACAGCACAAGGCTGGCAAGCGAATCGGTGCCATCTGCGCAGCCCCAATGGTTCTGGCAAGCACAGGCATCCTCGAAGGAAAGAAGGCTACCTGTTATCCTGGCTTTGAGCAGTATTTCGGCGAGAACACCGAATATACCGCCACCCTCTTCCAGGAAGACGGCAACGTGATTACGGGCGAAGGTCCTGCCGCAACCCTCCCATACGCCTATAAGATATTGAGCTATTTCGTAAGCAAGGAAACTGTAGCTGCCCTGCAGGATGGCATGATGTATGATCATCTCATGCAGAGCAAATAAGCCCTATAAACTATAAATTATAAACTATTAATTAGTAACATCGTGGATTACGTAATCATAGTAGCCGGAGGCAAAGGCCTCCGCATGGGAAGTGAGATTCCAAAACAGTTCTTGCCGGTAGCGGGCAAGCCTATCCTGATGCGCACCATAGAGCGTTTTCATGAATATGACCCTGCATTGAACATCATCCTGGTTCTGCCGGAGAGTCAGCAGGCATACTGGCACCAGCTCTGCGAGGAGCATCATTTCAGCATCAAGCACCAGATAGCCAATGGTGGCGACACCCGTTTCCAGTCATCCAAAAACGGACTGGCACTCATTCCTGATGATGAAGATGGCGTAGTGGGTATTCACGACGGCGTGCGCCCATTCGTATCTAAAGAAGTCATCGAGGAATGTTTCGAGACGGCTCGCGAAGAATATGCAGCCATCCCTGTATATGCCGTAACCGACACCCTGCGCTATATCGACCAGCACGGAGGCGGAAAGAATGTGCTGCGCAGCGATTACCGCGTGGTGCAGACTCCCCAGACCTTCGACATCGGTCTGGCAAAGCAGGCTTTCAACCAGGAATACAAGGAACAGTTCACCGATGATGCTTCGGTGGTAGAAAGTCTTGGCTGTCAGGTTGCAATGGTAGAGGGTAACCGTGAGAACATCAAGATTACCACTCCATTCGACATCAAGGTAGCGGAAGCTTTGCTGGGCTGATAATCTGCATGTCATCCCTGTTAGACAGGATGACGAAGACTGAGCCATAAGCAGGCAAGTTCAAGTTCACTATCTGGCGGATTCTGGAAGTACCGGTACGGAAGGTTGCCGTAATCTGGCGCTCCTTATTCTCCTGATTAATCAGGAAATAGATATCCTTCCTGCCCGTTGCCTCCAGAACCAGACGGTGGGCATAATCCATATTCTCAGGCAGTATGACATCCGGATCGATGCCATACTGCGAGAAGTTCTTCGCCTGATAAGGCTTGTCGATGATGACGATGCCTTCCTCACGCAATTCCTCCAGTTTCGCTTTTATCTCAGCAGAGAGAGAGCTATCCGGCTGCGAAACCACGAGAATGCGATAATCCTGATTTCCAGGCAGTTTACCTTTCGGACTGTATTCAAAATTCCATTTCAGCAAGGCATCCTTGTTGATCAAATCGTATTTGTAACCACGAGGGGCACGATAGCTGTTCTTCTGTTCGGGGTTTTCCGAAGGATGAAACACAGCGATATCAACCACCGGTCTGCCCTGCTGCAGATAATGCTGACACATGGTGATGTAATCCATGAAACCTCGAGCCTCTGGATGCCAGACAATATCATGCTGGAAAATGAACCTGTTGATGCCAAGCGCCAGGTGGCGGTCTATCAAAGGTTTGAGCAAGGCGGTCGTTCCGTTCCGTGCGCCATAGTTTCCTGTACAAGCCACAGCCTGGACCGGGTTTTCATTATAGATATGGGCTCTGCTTACGGCACGGAACATATCGTCAGGATGATCGGTACGCGGGATAGGCTCACAAGAAACCTCAACATACTGTTCTTCTGCCAGACGGGTTAAGGTCTGGAAGAACTTCTCCTTTACCAGTTCCTCGATGGTGAGACGGATATCATTCTGAACCTGTTCGTATCGGGAAGCCGATTCCAGCGGAACACCTGCCATGACAGGAAGATAGGGGATGAGATCATAGCCGCGGCGCACCTTGAATTCTTCGGCAAACTGACAGCCCCAGTTCTGGCTGCCCCACTCTCTCGGGTCGATATACAGATACGACACCACATCGCCATGCGGACGGTTCAGTAACGGCGCATACCAGGAATCGAAAAGCTTCTTTACAGCTGCCGGTGAGAACCTATCCACCTCAAGTCCCATACCTTTCCCATCCGTTGCATGAGTCTGTCCCGTTGAGGTATGTCCCATCCGCAACAGGCACCAAGAGCCCTTAGGCAACTTATTCTGCAAGATACCATTCACCATGACACCCATCACCATTCCCCCTTCCATTTTCAAGGGGAGCACATCAGTCATCGGCACCGCCTCGCTCCGGGCAGCCGAATCGGTTGCGTTGCGCCAGGCAGGACCCGTTTTTCCTTTAAAGCGGATAGCAAAAGCAGCAATATCCTGATAATATCCACCTTCGCTTCCGGCAGACTGCATCTTTCCGTCCTTATAACTCTCGGGCTGCCACATCTGCAAGCCTTCAATCTTCTTTCCGCCCTTCACGATGGTATCGGTCCAGACAACCTTCTGCATCGATTCAGCAGGGAGGACAAGCGGATTGCCAGGCAAGACATGGATGCCCATATCAAAATCGAGAGAGTCGGCTAGCTGGAAGGAATAATCCATCATCTTCCAGAACTCAGGCGACAGCTGTGCCACCCCGTTCTGAAATTCCAGACGCTCGCCGGCTTCACGTACCGGCATCAGCCAGATACCGCCCATACCTACATTCTTCATACCCGTCAGATCGGCATGAATACCCGGTCTGGAAACGGAGCCATACTTCCAGTTCCAGAAGGTCCAAGGCTTAGCCTCGTCATTATATGCCATTGCCGACACAACCAGAAGCGCCAGCAAAGCTATCACCATATATCTTTTCTTACTATTCATGAAAGTTTTAATCTTATTCGGTGCGAAGGTACGAAGAAAAATCAATATAAACAAATAAAAAAGCCACAATTGCGGAAAAAAAGAGTTAAACATTTTGGCTGTTTTGCCATAATGTTGTACTTTTGCATCATTATGAATAGTATTTTAGACCAAGACATCATGTTCCTGCCAGGGGTAGGACCCAAGAAGAAAGAGATACTGAGCAAGGAGCTCGGCATCAACTCTTATAGTGACCTGCTGGAATACTATCCATATAAATATGTAGACCGCTCCAAGGTTTTCCACATCAGCGAACTCAATACCGACATGCCCTATGTACAACTCAAAGGCAAGATACTCAGCTACGATGAGATAGATACCGGCAAGCGCAACAAGCTGCTGGTAGCCCATTTCTCAGACGGCTACGGTGTGGCTGACCTCATCTGGTATCGCGGTGCCCAATACATCATGAAGACCTATAAGGTGGGAACCGAATATCTCGTTTTCGGAAAGCCAACCGTCTTCAACGGCAGATTCCAGTTTACCCATCCCGACATGGACGATGCCACCAATCTCCAGATTTCAGAGATGGGCATGCAGCCCTACTACTCGCTTACCGAGAACCTGAGAAAGCGCGGCTACACCTCACGTTCCATAGAGAAGATGACCAAGCAGTTGGTCACCATCCTTCCTCCTCTTCCCGAAACGCTGCCCAGCCATATCGTAGACCGTCTGCATCTGGTTTCGCGCGATGCAGCCATCCGCATGATTCATTATCCGCATTCCCATCAGGAGATGCAGAAAGCACAGGTACGCCTTAAATTTGAGGAACTCTTCTATGTGCAACTTAATATAATAAGGTATGCCACCGACCAGCGCCGCAAGTTCAGGGGCTATGTCTTCAACCGCATCGCTGACATCTTCAACGGGTTCTATGCCCATCATCTGCCTTTCGAACTGACAGGGGCCCAGAAACGGGTGATGCATGAAATCAGAGCCGATATGTGCAGCGGCAGACAAATGAACCGTCTTCTGCAGGGTGATGTAGGTTCGGGCAAGACGCTCGTGGCTCTCATGACCATGCTCATTGCGCTGGATAACGGTTATCAGGCATGTATGATGGCACCTACCGAAATTCTTGCCGAGCAGCATCTGCAAACCATCTGCGACTTTCTGCAGGGAATGGACATCCGGGTGGAACTGCTCACAGGCATCGTAAAGGGGAAGAAGAGAGAAAAGATTCTTGCCGACCTGGCTACGGGCGACATCCAGATTCTGGTAGGCACCCATGCCATCCTCGAAGACCCGGTGGTTTTCAGAAGATTAGGCGTAGCCGTTATCGATGAGCAGCATCGCTTCGGTGTAGCACAGAGAGCCAAGCTGTGGAACAAGAGCGAGAATCCGCCTCATATCCTCGTGATGACCGCCACTCCTATCCCCCGCACCCTCGCCATGACCATTTATGGTGACCTGGACGTGAGCGTGATTGATGAACTGCCACCGGGCAGAAAACCGATACAGACGCTACATAAGTTTGATACCCAACTCACCAGCCTCTATCAGAGCATCCGCCGCCAGATTAATCTCGGCAGACAGGTATATATCGTCTTTCCGCTGATCAAGGAAAGCGAGAAGAGCGACCTGAAGAATCTGGAAGAAGGTTACGAAACGCTGAAACAGGCATTCCCGGAATTCAAATTGAGTAAGATTCATGGCAAGATGAAATCTGCCGAGAAGGAGGTAGAGATGGAGCAGTTTGTAAAGGGCGAAACACAGATTCTCGTTGCCACCACCGTGATAGAAGTTGGTGTAAATGTGCCCAATGCTTCTGTGATGGTCATCCTGGACGCACAGCGCTTCGGTCTCTCCCAGTTGCACCAGCTGCGAGGCCGTGTAGGAAGAGGCTGCGACCAGAGCTACTGCATTCTGGTAACCAACTATAAGCTTTCAGAAGAAACCCGAAAACGTATTGATATCATGTGCGATACGAACGACGGTTTCCGTATCGCCGAGGCCGACTTGAAACTCCGTGGTCCCGGCGATCTGGAGGGAACGCAGCAGAGCGGCATGGCTTTCGACCTGAAGATAGCGAATATTGCCAGAGACGGTCAGCTGGTACAACTGGCACGCACAGAAGCACAGGAAATCATCGACAACGATCCCGAATGCAATGCTCCTCATAACGCCCTGCTCTGGAACCGCCTCAAGGAATTGAAGAAAACCCATATCAACTGGGCAGCCATCAGCTAAAGCAGCAAGCAAAAGCAGTTCCTGCTATCAGAAAGCAAGCAAAAGCAGTTCCAGCTATAGAAAGCAAGGCTAACAGGTGGCTTCAGCTATCAAGCAGCCTCACCCCCGTTCCAGGCGATTCCATCGCCTGTCCCAAAAGTAAAAAGTATAATTATGGATAGAAGAAGAAAGCCGGCTATCAGGGAGCCGCGACCAGAAATAACCCTGGAAGAAATGAGAGCCATTCTCGAAAACATTACAGAAATAGAAAGCGCAACAGGCATCAGATATGTCAAACTGCATGTCACGGCAAAGATGATTATCGGTATCAGAGAGTCATCGGGTAAGGAATTTACCATCAATCTCAACGACCTCTACCGCGCTTATCAGGAATGCCTCCGATTCACCAGTCCGGAGGTAAAAAAGTATATTTTCATGGGGCATTCTCCTGCCGTGGCTCTGTTGAGAATGCTACAAAAGCATGAAACGTACTAAAAGTCAACTCCTTGCATCTCATTTTCCTAATGTAAGTTAAAAAAAAGGCTAGGGCGTTAAATATCGCCCTTTTGGCTTTAACAACTTTGGTTTTTTGAAGTTTTTTTGTTATATTTGCAACGTCTATATAACAAAACCGCTACATGAAGGCATTTGCCTTAGTGGTTTTTGCAGAATTTCTTGTATGATTCTGCGCTGTTGACACGAACCTAAAAAAGAAAATAGAAAAAGTAGTATGAGTTTTAAAAAGAGTATAAAGAAAATTTCGGTCGTTGCATTGTTGGCGCTAACAGCTTCTCCCGTTTGCGGACAAGACCTGTTGGCAAGACAGGCACCTGTAGACCACAGAATGAAATCGCTCGACACACTCGCTGTGTCGCATTATCGAATGATTGAAGACAGAGAGAACCCTGCAGCCGAGCTGTATGAGGATTTCTCTAACAAGTACGCTCACAGGGCTACAACCTTGCCTGAGCACTTCCGCATCGATCTCCGTCATTTCTGCATGCCAACTCCTAGTCGCGTTGTCACAAGTAACTTCGGTTACCGTGCTAGCTTTGGCCGCCAACATAAAGGTATGGACATCAAGGTTTATATTGGCGACTCAATCCGCTCAGCCTTTTCAGGCAGAGTTCGCATCGTAAGATATGAAGGTGGTGGTTACGGTAAGTACATCGTGATTCGTCACAACAACGGTTTGGAGACTATCTATGGTCACCTCTCAAAGCAGCTCGTTACTGAGGGCGAAGAGGTAAGAGCTGGCGATGTGATTGGCTTGGGTGGTAATACGGGAAGAAGTACCGGTTCGCATCTCCACTTTGAGACCCGTCTCTGTGGTGTGGCTCTGAACCCAGCACTCTTCTTCGATTTCCGCAACCAGGACGTTACAGGCGACTTCTACAGCTTTAACCGTAATACCTACGAAAGCGAATCAGCTGATGCCAATGCTGCCCGCGGCAAGGTTGGCAACGGTGGTTACACTAGAGAGCAGGTTAACGGCGGCGAAGTGGGAAGATACTACGAACTGCCTGCTGGCCACGAGAAACTCTACCACAAGGTGAAGCCAGGCGAAACGCTTAGTTCTATCGCTGAAAAGCGTGGCGTAACTGTAGAGCAGATCTGCAGACTCAACGGCTACCGCAAAGACAAGAAGGTTAGTGTAGGACAGATTATCAGATACGTATAATACGTATAAAAGAATAAACTCAAAAAAAAAGAGGGTGTGTCATAAATTAATGACACACCCTCTTTTTTTTGACCTTTATTTTCGCGATTCCCCGGCATTACAAGATGCCGAAGAGTCGCAATACATCGTTCAGATTGGCAACGACAAGCAGAAGAATCAGTATGCCGAAACCAATATACTCAGCACGCTCCATGAACTTATCGCCCGGTTTGCGACCTGTGATAATCTCATAGAGAAGGAAGAACACATGTCCGCCATCAAGAGCAGGGATAGGAAGAATGTTCATGAAGGCAAGAATGATACTCAGGAACGCAGTCATAAGCCAGAATGCATGCCAATCCCATACAGATGGGAAGAGACTGCCCAGCGCACCGAAGCCACCCAGACTCTTGGCACCTTCCTTAGAGAAGACATACTTCATATCGCCCACATAACCGGCCAAGACATTCCAGCCGTATTTGATGCCGGCAGGGAAACTCTCGAAGAAACCATAGTTGACATGAGTAATCTTATAATCGAGCATGACAGGATGATTGTAGAAACCAAACTTCACACCCTCTTCGGTAGACTGCAGGAGAACACTTGACTTGACGGTATCGCCAGAAGCCTTGAGATAAGTAACCTGAGCTGTAAGTGCTCTGGCACTGTCCTGCGGCGTCTCTGCCGAAGCAAGTACATCCTCTACTCTGCCCAATTCAATCTGAAATTCGTTGAAAGAGACTACCTTTTTATTATTAATAGCAAGAATCTTATCACCCTTTGTCAAACCGAGTTTGCTGGCAGGTGAATCCTTCATCACACTATCAATCTGCAGCGGTACATACACATCTACGAAGCGAGGACTGCTCTTAATCATACTGAGCATATCGAGATCACCTGGCAGATTAAGCGTCATCGGTTTGCCCTGACGGATGATATTGACCTGCTTAGCCTCAGAGAGATTACGATACAGATCGCCATCAAAGGTCTTGAACTCACCCAGATCGGTGCTTACCAGAATATCCTTATCCTGGAAGCCCAATGCCTTTGCCTCGGTATTGAACTTCATACCATAACTCATATCGCGGGTAGCCACATAATTGTCGCCCCAATGGAACAGAATCATGGAATAGATGAAGAGAGCCAGCACGAAGTTAACCAGCACGCCACCTATCATGATGAGCAGGCGCTGCCATGCCGGTTTGCTGCGAAACTCGTATGGCTGTTCCGGCTGTTTCATCTGTTCGGTATCGAAACTTTCATCTATCATACCCGAAATCTTACAATATCCTCCGAGCGGCAACCATCCCAAACCATAGGTAGTATCCGAATTCTTTGGCTTGAACTCGAAGAGATGGAACCAAGGGTCGAAGAACAGATAGAACTTCTCCACTCTTACACCAAAGAGTTTGGAGAAGAAGAAGTGTCCGCCCTCATGGAGCAACACTAAGATGGAAAGCGACAGCATCAGCTGCAACGCTTTGATCAAAAATACTTCCATTTATTTACTTTGAACTTTGAACTTATTTACTTGGAACTTTGAACTTGGAACTTTGAACTTTATGATGAGCCCTATATCCTACGTTCATTTTAATTATTAACTATAAACTATTACTTGAGCATCAGCTCTGTAGCTATGCGGCGAGCCTCAGCATCGGTCTGCAGATAGACATCGAGGTCGGGATTACTGTCGAAAGTAGCCTTCGCCATCGTCTCTTCGATGATATCAGCCATCTGAAGGAAGCCACACTCTCCTTTGCGGAAGCCGGCATTCACTATCTCGTTGGCAGCATTCACAATACATGACATATTACCACCCTTTCTGATGGCATCGAAAGCCAGTTGCAGGCACTTGAATTTCTGATAATCAGGCTTGAAGAACTGCAAATCCTGCGTCTTGAAGAGGTCGAGACGATCGCCATTCAGATGCAGACG